>Ga0213861_10000432_pt1 | contig 36772 bp, 39 predicted proteins | sample PICome_4_FD_160110 | JGI IMG/M metagenome (GOLD analysis project Ga0213861, IMG submission 160110) | Coastal seawater microbial communities near Pivers Island, North Carolina, United States - PICO131 | ecosystem: Environmental > Aquatic > Marine > Coastal | place: USA: North Carolina... | reverse complement strand
CTCTGCTTGCTGCCATGGATCTGTATTGGTTCCGAGTCCTATTGGTTTACATTGATAATTAGTATTTTCTAATTCCTTGCGTAATAGACTTGCCGCATCAGGTTTGTAAAAAATCTGCGTCTCAAAATCGAGGCCGGGAGACAGATCGAGATACGCATGCGTCGGTCTTGCGTAACAGTATATACAACCATGCTCACATCCCTTATAGGGGTTTATTGATCGATCAAACGGCAGGTCTGGTGATTTATTTCTGGAAACTACTTTCCGGCTAGGATCTCGATGCAGGGTGGTTTTAGGTTTTCTTATATCAGCCTCAGCATACCAACCGTCATCGAAGCTCTGGTATTCCTGATGTGCAAAACGATTGATCGGTTGATCAACGGTGCCGCGTCCCTTTACTTTCATCAGAATACGGTCTGCAATTATCCAGCTCGGCAGCCGCTAGGCATCGGCGATTCGGGTATCGCCAGCATAGGTTTGACGCCGTCAGAAAACCCCAAATCAAATAACATGCCCTCAGATAATTCACCCGCCATTTTTCGCGGTGCTAGGTTGACTACAAATAGCGTTTGCACCCCAACAAGACTTTGTTGATCTTCTCTTTCCTGCTTCATACCCGATAGTATGGTGCGAGTATGATCACCGAAATCGACATGCAGTCGCAATAGTTTTCTAGATTTTTCAACCTCTGATACTGCAGTGATAGTACCAACCCGTAGGTCAATTTTTTCAAGATCGTCAAATTCTATTTCGGGTTTAATCGGGGCTGGAGTCATGGTTCTTATCTACAAAAAGTTACTAAATATATGTTCAGTCTCGCATCAAACTGGACATCGAAGACACATACGTTTCTAAAAATACTAAGGAATCGATTTTTGATACAAAATAGTCAATCATTTATTCATAATTATCGACTAGGCTAGTACATCTTAATGCTCTATTGCAGAGATCAGGTCGTATCTAAGATCATCGATAGATTCTATGCCAATAGATAGGCGCAGTAGGTTACCTGGAACAGGACTATTCTTACCTTCTACTGTTGCCCGATGCTCGATTAGACTCTCAACACCACCAAGGGATGTTGCAGGCTTGAATACCCGAGTTCGCCCAGCGACTGACTTTGCAAAACTTTCATCTCCGTTAACTAATATGGACATCATCGCGCCAAATCCTCCATGCATTTGTTTTGACGCGATTTCATGTCCAGGATGGGATGGTAAACCAGGATAAAGTACAGCTTCAATAGCACTGTGCCCCTCCAACATCTCAGCTAGAGCCATCGTATTATTACAGGCTCGCTCCAATCGGACATCAAGTGTTCTCAAGCCACGGGCAAGAAGCCAACTCTCAAATGCACCAAGGATCGCACCCGAGCCTGTACGAAGCGCGCATATCTTTTGCCAGAATTCAGAGTCCTTCGCAGCAACTGCAACCCCACCCAAGACATCGCTATGTCCATTGAGGTATTTAGTAGCGGAATGCATAACGAAGTCCGCACCAAGGCTTATTGGCTGAGTTAATAGTGGGGTAGCCACGGTAGAATCCACAATACATAGAGCACCAGCGTCTTTGCATAATTGCGCGGCCGCTGCAATATCAGTGACCTGCCAAGAAGGATTGGCGGGTGTCTCAACCCACACTAATCTCGTATTCGATACAATTACTGACGCAAGTGAATCGGTATTACCCGTTCGATAGAAACTTAGCCCAATTGACCATTGCTTACAAAAATCGATAACATAATCCCGCAACCCATGATACATAATATCAGGAATGACACAATGATCACCGGGCTTTAGTGCTTGAAAGAATACGGTTGCTGCAGCTAAACCGGAACCAAACAATCTGGCTGCGAACCCGCCTTCTAACTCACACATGACATGTTCGACCGGCGACCAGTTCGGCATACCTGAACGAGAATAGGAAAACTCATCATTCTGTAACGAATAATCCGAGTTACGAACAAAGGTTGTCCCAGGATAAATCGGTTGCACTATAGAGCCCACGTGATCTTCGACAGTCTGACCACCATGAGCCAAAATTGTTTGCGGAGATAAACAATGAATACTGGTACTATTAGTCATATCAATTGCGCTATTTTTTGAGACTATTATGGAAATATATCACCATCGGACGATAGTGGACTAACAAGATCAGCTAACTCTTCGGCGACAATTCCCGCCTGCGCCTCAGCAACGTGCACAAGCGCGTCACCTTCATTGGTCAAGGGTATTTGACTGCGGCCTATGACTATACCGGCTTGATGAGATACTATAGGCGTGCTTCGCTCACTAAGCGGATCGACTATTTCACCCAGTGTTTCACCGTCCTCTACATAATCCCCAAGCGCCACCGTAAGAAAAACCATGCCGCTATTTTGAGACCGTAGCCAGCTGCTAGAAAGAGCCACGAACGAGTTCTTAGCCTTGATTGAACGACGCCTAGATGGGGCAATAACAGAAAGACTGCGCAGCACTTCAATAATTCCTTTAACACCCGTCCTTAACGAATATTCATCTAAACGCAACGCTTCACCTGCTTCATACAAAATTACCGGGATACCCAATTCATCCACTGCCTGACGAAGTGATCCATCTCGCAAGCCTGAATGTAAGACCACAGGAGCGCCAAAAGCCATCGCCATATCTCTAGATTCAGGATGCTCTAAATTTGCCCGAATCTGCGGTAGATTCGTTCGATGAATCGCTCCTGAGTGTAAATCAATGCCATGACTTGAAAGACTCACGATCTCGTCCATGAACAATTTTGCAAGTCGTGCGGCAAGAGAACCACTTTCAGAGCCTGGGAAACATCTATTAAGATCACGACGATCCGGAAGGTAACGAGATTGGTGAATAAACCCATACATATTGACGATTGGAACCAACAAAAGTGTTCCGCGGATTTGACCAAGCAGTTTATTCTGCATCAACCGGCGAATCACAGCAGTACCCGTCAGTTCATCACCATGCAGTGCACCACTGATAAAAACCACTGGACCTGGTTTTTTACCATGCACGACGTGCACGGGCATCACCATCGGCGTATGAGTATAAAGCTCTGGGATTTGAAGTTCGACAGTCTTATTGCAACCGGGTCTTACTTCCTGACCCGCAATGACAAAGGTTGAGTTACCCACTACCACGAGTTTTTGTGTTATGTGGCTTGGAATTGTTTTCTAGAAATTCAATTATCATGCCCGCAACATCCTTGCCGGTTGCGGTTTCAATACCTTCCAGTCCCGGTGAAGAATTTACTTCCATCACCACCGGGCCATGATTCGAGCGAAGAATATCAACACCGGCAACATTTAAGCCCATACGCTTAGCCGATCGTACAGCTGTAGACCGTTCTTCAGGAGTAAGTTTCACTAATTTTGCAGTCCCGCCACGATGAAGATTTGACCGAAACTCTCCGGGTTTTGCACTCCGCATCATTGCAGCTACCACTCGTTTTCCAATCACCAAACACCGTATGTCACTGCCACCGGCTTCCTTAATGAATTCTTGAACCAGAAAATTGGCATTTAACTGTCGAAACGCATCAATAATTGTTTCTGCAGCTTTCATGGTTTCAGCCAAAACAACGCCATGTCCATGGGTTCCTTCGAGCAGTTTAACAACCAAAGGCGCGCCTCCGACCAATTCAATTAGATCTTTAGTGTTTTTAATAGAATGGGCGAAACCCGTAACAGGCAAACCAATTCCCGCACGACTCAAAATTTGTAAAGAACGTAATTTATCCCTTGATCGGGTTATCGCCACCGATTCATTTAACGGATAACTTCCGGTCATTTCAAACTGACGTAAAACAGCACAACCGTAAAACGTAACAGATGCACCTATTCGAGGAATAACCGCATCAAAATACGGCAATTCCTTTCCATCAAGATGAACACTCGGGTCGTGTGACGCGATATCCATATAACAACGTAGCGTGTGAACTACACGAATGTCGTGACCACGAGCCTGTGCAGCCTCAATAAGTCTTCTATTGGAGTAGAGACGATCACCACCGCGAGATAATAAGGCGATATTTAGGTTAGGCATGCGTTTATGTTGGCAAAAACTAAATCAGGATAAGTATCGGTTAATTATAGTCCAGCTATATTATGGTTTGGTATTTATTCACTTAAAATAATCTTAAGAAATTATAAAAACTGGATATTTTTGCTACAAACTCATATCTTCCAATAGATAATTTGAAACTTTAGGGAACGTCACATATCTTTTGGTAAATTCAGACCAAAACCTTTTACAGCAGACTCAAACAGAATTCGGGGGTATGTAGCTGGGATCATTTGGATTCAGAAAAATGAACTCCCAATTCCCATCTTCCAATTCAGCATAGTCCAAAATTGCACCGGTTAATAAATCTACGCTCATCGGATTAACTACAACCATTAGGCTGTCGTACTCCCGAGTTATATCTGCATCCGCTTGTTCATCAAATCCCATAGCATATTCGAATGAGCCATCGCCCTGTCTTTTAGCCGCAATACGCAACGGCACATGCTGCATTCCACCCTCCTCTGCCGATTTCACAATTTGTTTAACGGCGAGATCAGTGAGTTTTATTGTCATATCATTTACCCGTCTTGTGTCTAATAAAATTTACAAAATACCGAACCCAAGGATTCTGGATGGTGTGTCGTTGGTGAACGTAAGTTGCAAGCACATTACGATATACAAGCCCGTCATAGTAGCCATCGACACCATAACCACGTTCAATTTCAAAACCAAGTTCTTCCGAGGCTTGAACCGTTTTCGACGTATATAAGGAATAATGGAACTCATGGGCGTTGATGGTCTTGGATAAATCAGCATCAGTACACCACGGATGTGAAACTGTCGGCTTCATTTTAACTAATCCACGCCCAACTGGTTTTTTCTGTAGTTGCACATCTCCGTCAAACACCCCAACCATTGAAAAACAATTGCCCCCATATCCAATTGAGTTCGCAAGATACATTAAGCCTCCGCACTCAGCATATACCACCCCATTATTTTCTACAAAATCTTTAACTAACCTTCTAAATACCGTATTACTCGATAACTCCTTTGCAAATATTTCCGGGAATCCGCCGCCGAAGAACAACGCGTCGGCATCCGGCAACGTGGTATCAGAAAGTGGACTGAAAAACGTCAGCGTAGCCCCTTGCTGCTCCATTTCATTTAGATCATCTTGATAATAAAAACTAAAGGCACGGTCTTTCGCAACGGCAATAGTTAAATCTTTGTTAGAGGATACAGCTTTTCGTGATTCAGGCCACGATATTTTCATATCGGCCACTGCAGTGAAATTTTCCAAATCTACCTGTTGTTCAATTCTATCCGCTATGAGATTAATAGTATGTTCACTATCAATCTCTTCAGAACCCGGATTCAAACCAAGATGGCGCTCAGAAATCTCTAGATTATGACTACGTTCAATGCACCCAAGAACCTTCAAATCGGTATATGTTTCTACAGCAGACAACAACTTCGCTTGTTGACGTTGCCCCCCTGTTTTATTGAGAATTACACCGCAAAAATTTAGTTCTTCAAAATTCACATAACCCTGAAGTAATGGCGCAATACCTCGGGTTATACCTTGACAGTCAATAACCAACACCACGGGAACATTAAGTAAGCGTGCTAATGCTGCATTACTTTGTGTACCTTGAATATCAATACTATCAAAAAGACCTTTATTACCCTCGATGAGACAAACTGAGGCTTTGTTACTTTGATAACATGTTTTAATTTCATCGTGATTTTGCACATTGAAATCAAGGTTAAAACAAGGCTCACCACTGGCAGCAGAAAGCCAATTAGAGTCGATATAGTCAGGCCCTTTTTTGAACGTTTGAAGATCGATATTTCGACGTATAATGGCCCGACTAAGACCAATAGAAATCGTGGTTTTTCCCGAAGACATACGAGCGGCTGAAATCAAAAAACCAGATAAGAAAGTCATTTGATTTGCTTTAGACAGAACAGAAAATCAACACAATAAAAAAACAGTTTTAATGTACGGATGAAGAGGAAGACTCCTCAACAAATGGAAGGATTCTAATAACCATCATAACTAAAATAACAACTAATGCTATTCCACCCACACCTAAAAATAACTCTGGAATAGTTGGAACGTACGCTGCAATAGAATGACTGAAGAATCCGTCTTCAACTATGTATCCGGGAAAGATTTCCAGTGGATAAGCCTGACCTCCTATAATGATCACATAGAGTTGCGCAAAACCGCCAAGCAAGACCATACAACATCCCATTAAGAGAAAGGAAAGTCGATTAAAATACGGAACTAAAAATACTATTAACGGTAAAAGTGTGCCGATTAGAATCTGTACACCCCAGAACAGAAAAGTATAGATACCACCTTCGGCCAATATAAACTTCTCGACACCGTGCCTCTCGGTAGCGTAGCTAAAACTTAGATGCTGAACTAATGTCATATAAAACAGTAGACACAAGAACAAAGCTAACAATTTACAAATTTTTGAGATAAGTGGCACACGCAGAGGCCGTTCGCCGAAACGCATGATCGCACTATGCGCGAGTATGAATATAGCGGATCCAATCACCAATGACAAAACGATAAAAAGCGGTGCAAGTATCGCTGTATCATAACTCTTTCGGGCAACCAGAAAACCAAATATGGATCCGGTACCGGTCGTCAAAATGAAACGCCAGACGAAAGCGAAAACCCCAACCTTTCGAGAATAAATTTTCATTCTCGGCTCCATCATGAACCAGAGATAGACAACGACAATAAGTAGAAACCCAACGTATAGAAGTATGTTCCAGGCAAAAATGGATTTGAAGTTAAAATGTGTCATTGCAATGATCAAGCGATCCGGTCTTCCCAAATCCAACACAAGAACGCAAAGACCTCCAATTAGTAGCGCAATCGAAACTAAAGCCGATAGTCGGCCTAGAGGCTTATAATCCTGACGACCAAAAACAGTTCCAATCGAGGCGATATTCAAACACCCAGAAGCGCCAACAATAAGGAAGATCGCAAATACATGAGGCAACCCCCACACAACACGATTAGTCATTCCGGTTACATGGTGTCCATTTGTATCCATGAAATGAGCGGCGACCAACCCGCTTAAAGCAAGTGCGCACAGGGAAAACAAAAACATAAAGTATGACTTCGATTTCCCAACAACTCGACTGTAACGAATGGGCGGCATTTATAGGCCCTCGTACCGTACGGCAGTATTGAGAGACAAATCGGCACGCAGTTCCCTACTACTTATTGTATTTGCTCGATTCGATATTTCACTATCCGGATCATTCAGATCGCCAAACAACAATGCCTTATGTCCGTCAGATTGGCACCCAACAACACATGCCGGTTGCTCACCTTTGTCCACACGATGAACACAGAAGTTACAACTTTCCACTGTTCCCTTCCCTCGAGGAGACCATGAACGTTGGTTTTCAAGGTTTTCATGGACAAAAGAACGTGCCAAATACGGGCAGGCCATAACACAGTATCTACAACCGATGCAGGTATGCTTATTTACCAACACGACCCCATCATCCCGTTTAAAAGATGCACCCGTTGGACAAACATCCACACATGGTGGGTTTTCACAATGCTGACATAACATCGGCAATGAAACCTGATGACCCGTAGATTTATTCTGTAGCTCTACTTTACGAATCCATTGCACATCGGATTCAGGCCGATCGAATAACTCAAGGCCGTGCTCTTCATTACAACTATCTACACATGCCGTGCAGTCTGTAGCGCATTTCGACGTATCAACCAACATACCCCATCGCACGCTATCGGCTACGGCCTGGTCATCCGATTTAGCATTTGCAAAATTTATTAATTGCACACCACCAACAGCCGATGCCGCTGTAACACCCGCATTTTTTAGAAAACGTCTGCGATAATGATCAATGGAATTATCATTCATCATTGGCCACCTCTATGTCTGGTGTAGAACGATGACACTGAAAACAATCTATCTTTACGGCAGCATACGTGTGACAAGATTCACAGAACTGTCCTTCATCGTTTATGGGTATATTCTGTCCGTGACCATCCTGCTTAGTGTGGCAGTTTATACAACCCACTAAACTATGCTTTTTTGTCCGAATGCCCTTTAATACCGTCTCGTCACGCTGATGAAGTAACACATCCATATGATATCGACGCATGTAATCCGTAGGTTCCACACACTGATCGTCTATCCCTAGAGCTATATTGCCGGTATTGTTGGCAGTGACAAGTTCACTTGTCATACAAATCATTACAAGCAAGAAAGAGCCGAAAGTTGTTATAAACCGTCCCACGACACTATCCGCCCATGCCCATATCGATGTACCCTGTGGGGCAAACTTCGGCGCAGATATGGCATCCGATACACTTAGTGTAATCCGTATCAACGTAACGGCCGGTGGTTGATGTCGCTTTATTAACTCGGAAAACTGCATCTTGTGGGCAATAAATCATGCAATTATCACATTCAAAACACATGCCGCAACTCATACATCGTCCAGCTTCCTTAATCGCCTGTTCTAGAGTAAGTCCGTTATGTCGCTCTTCGAAATGCCCTAAAACCTGCTCAGCATCGGGTCCTACGACAGGCCGTTTTTCTCGTTCTTCATAATGAAAGTGGGCGAGAAACAACCGATCTGAATTGATAATTTCATGAGCTGATCGATCTTCATAATTATGCACAGCGAATTCAGATTCACACGTACCCCAGTCCACAGTATGATCATATTCACCGGGTGCTAAATCGGCCTCATTCAACTTGGAAAGCAGATCAAAGTGATGAACATCAACCTTTGGTCGTTTGGTTTGTTGGCCATCTTTTAAATAATTAATGATCGAATCTACCGCAATACTCGCCTGCCCAATCGCAGTGGTCAGTAAGTGGGGACGAATAATATCCCCCGCAGCAAAATGTCCGGGTTTATCTTTTACTTGATAAAAGTTATCTGTCGCTATCAGGCCACGACCACTATCTAACTCTTCAATCCCCGTTAGATCTCCGCCCTGTCCAATCGCCGATACAACCAAATCGCACTCTATTTCGAATTCGGTGTCAGGTATTGGTGTCGGAACTCCTTTGGCATCAACTAAACACTTAGTTAAGCGCAGAGCAACGGCTCGGCCATCTTCTCCTTTTACAACAGCGATCGGCATCACACCGTTTAGAATAGTAACGCCCTCGCGGCTCGCATCTTCAACCTCTTCTTCAGTGGCTGTCATCTTTTCTTTCTCGAAAAGCGCTGTTAGCGTTACTTGGGCTCCACTGCGTGCCGCCGCATAAGCAGAATCATGGGCAACATAGCCACCGATCACTTCTTCCGGTCGATCTTTTGGATTAATCTTTTCGATTTTCCCTAACCGTCTAGCGACAGAAACCACGTCAATCGAAGTGTCGCCACCACCCACGCAAATAACTTTATCGGCTGTAACTTTTAAGATACCCTTGTTGTACGCATCGAGAAAGGATACTCCACTCACACAGTTAGTCGCATCACCACCCGGTACGGGCAATGCCCGTCCACTTTGACAGCCTACCGTCCATAAAACGGCATCAAAGTCTTTTTCCAAACTCTCTATGCTAACGTCGCGCCCAACACGAACATTATTTCGCACTTCGATATGACCCAGATTCAGAATTCGATCAATTTCGTGACGCAAAACATCACGTGGCGTGCGATAACCCGGTATTCCATACCACATCATACCGCCCAGTTCTTCTTGAGATTCGAAAATTACCGAACCAACTCCTTGTCTACGTAATTGATATGCGGCGGCCAAGCCGGCTGGACCACCACCAACAATAGCCACTATTTTGTCTATTACCTGACCAGGAGCTTCAAACGCATAGCCCTTATCAAATGCAGAATCTCCAATAAATTGTTCTACTGAATTGATGCCAACAAAATCATCAACATTGTTTCGGTTACAGCCATCTTCACATGGTGCCGGGCAAACTCTACCCATCATCGATGGAAACGGGTTTGCATTTGTGGACCGTCTAAATGCATATTCTTCCATCGACACGCCTTCCGGGGCCTTTTCGATACCGCGCACAATTTGCAACCAGCCTCGTATATCCTCCCCTGATGGACAACTACCCTGGCAAGGTGGAGTGCGGTGAACATAAACAGGACATTTATTCGAATTATCTTCGTTAAAAATTTGCTCCTGCATATTATCCCAGATATGTTCCCCATCTTTGTATGCACGAAAGGTTAGTTTATTTTCTATGTCTTTATTCGAGGTAGCCATATTTGTTAACTTTTCTCCGATCGAGAGATTGAACTAATGATGTGTATCAAACACTAGAGCATCACCTATTAACTGATGCACACTAATAACCATATCCATTCCCATCCCATACTGGGGCAACACTTTGGAAAATTGCGATTTACATATGGCGCAAATGGCTGCCATATGAGTGACGTTATAATCCGTAATAACATCATTAAGTGCATTCATACGCGGCAAAGCACCCTTAACGCGCAACTCAAGTAAATCATCGGTCAATAATCCACCACCACCACCACAACAGAATGTTTCTTCGCCTATAGTTTCGGGCGCCATGTCAACAAAGTGATTGCACGACGCACGAATTAAATCTCGGGGTATCGTGAACTGCCCGCCGGGCATATTACCCATGCGGGACCCCCTCGATACATTGCAAGAATCATGGAAAGTCACAACTTTGTCATCGTTAGCGCTTTTATCCAGTTTAAGCGCACCCCGTTGCAACAAATCGTGAGTAACCTCACAAATGTGTTGTGGCGACGGATAGTTCGGATCCAGAAAATCAAAGGGACCTATCAATGTATTCCAGAAGCTATACGCTACGCGCCAGGCATGGCCGCACTCGCCAACGACAATACGTTTTACACCAAGTTCCAGCGCAGCCTCGCGAACCCGAGATGCTACTTTTTGCATATGGTCATAGTTGCCAATAAACAGACCAAAATTTGCAGCTTCAGAGGCATGTGAACTAAGCGTCCAACTTATACCGGCCTGATGAAAAACTTTGGCATATCCAATTAAGCCGTCGACGTGAGGCTCAGCGAAAAAATCCGCTGAAGGCGTAACCAATAGAACATCTGCTCCCTTTTGATCCAATGGAAACTTAACCGGAATCTCTATGTCTTCCTCAACCTCTTCTTCGAGTCCCTCTAAGGTATTCGCTAATGCAGGCTCTGGGAGTCCGAGGTTATTACCAATTTTAAATACCTTGCCAATAATTTCGTTAGAATACTTTTGTCCCACGCCAATGGCAGCGAGTATTTCTCGACCCGCCATGGTAACTTCAGCCGTATCTATGCCTACTGGACAATAAACCGAGCATCGCCGGCATTCCGAACATTGATGATAGTATTTATACCAATCCTCAATAACTTCCTCAGTCAAATCGACAGCGCCAACGAGTTTTGGAAAATGTTTCCCAGCAAACGTGAAATAGCGTCGATAAACATTCCGCATTAAATCTTGACGCGCAACTGGCATATTCTTCGGGTCCGCCGTGCCAAGAAAATAATGGCAACGATCAGTACAATTGCCACACTTTACACACGAATCCATAAAAACTTGGAGGGACCGATATTTCCCCAGTAATTCTTCCATCTTAGCGAGCGCAACATCTTTCCAGTTGTCCACTAATTCCCCGGGAAAGCCAAGAGAAGTTTGAAAGTCGGGTTTAGCGACAAAAGGTTTACTGTGGTCCATGGAACCTACTCGAATCGGCGGTATCGATGGATTAGATGACAGTTCGGGTGTATCAAAGGTTTCCTTTTTCACGATATCAACCACATAAGTTAATCTTTATCCAAACGTTCCGCCCATGGAGCAATATGGCGCTCCTCACGTGGCGTATCCTTCATATTTCTTGTAGGTGTATAGGCCAGAGCGGGACCGTGTAACAATTTACTAAACGGAAATATAGCCATCAATATGAGCACAAGTAACAAATGTAACAGTAGTCCAGGATCTGTAGGGAGTGGCTGCCACTGCAAGGTTAATAAACCGCGCATGTACACTTTGAGCGCTACTACATCCGTATGCCATATGTACTTCATGGAAAGACCACTCAAGCCAATTCCAATGAGTAAAACTAGCATTAAGTGATCCGATGGCGCGGAGATATATTTAACCCGATCAACAAAAAACCGGCGTGCCCAAAGACCTAACAATCCAATAATCATTGCATACGAAGCATATATTCCTAACCACTGAATACTCGCCACCCAGCCCCATACTGGGTCAGTAAAATAACGAAAATGCCGTAACAGAACGAAAAACATTCCAAAGTGGAACAAATACCCAAATAGCCATGTCCACTTATTCCCCTTGAACAGGCTTTCAAAAAAAACGACTTCCCGCAGCAAACGCCCTACTACGCCTCGATTGGTAATCGGAGCGGGTGTAGTGGGTATTACCAGAGGAGCCGGAATTTTGTGATACTTACGCAGCCGAAGCCCAACCCCTATAACTAACAGTAAGGTTGCGGCGTAGAACAAAATTCCGAATATTATTCCAATCACGTATGAACTACCAAATCAACACTACTTGATTTTAAGAAATACATAATAGCATTCAAACAATCGAGAAATTAAACGCAACCAGTCGGCTTTGGTAAACCAGCATACTTACATGCTTGTTTTGCTGGTCCGTAAGGGAATAACTGATATAGATATTTACTATTGCCTTTATCCTTACCCAATTTTTTACCTATAGCTTTAGTCAATACACGAACAGCCGGTGCAATTTGGTACTCTTCATAGTAGTCGCGAAGAAAAGTAATAACTTCCCAATGATTTTCATCTAGGTCACAGTCATCCAGTGCGGCCATTTTCGCTGCGATATCCTTATCCCACTGCGTTAGATCGGCTAAATACCCTTCTTCGTCGGTCTCGTAGTTTTTACCATTCAATTCAATTGACATTTTTTATATATCCAAAAAAGTTTTAAAATTACAACCAGGATTGAACCCGATCATTAGTAGAGGTTAATTCAACAAAGCCATCATAATCGACCTGACTAGTGCCCTTGATTATTTCTTCATCAAGTATTCCGCGCGCACGTAAGTCCGGGGTTAACACATAAACGTTACAAGTCGACATCAGTTTGGTTATCTTATTTGCAACAGAGCCCTTAGCAAGACATGCATAAACACCGTCTTCAATCAGCAGAATGTCGCTTCCTTCAAGGGACATTGAAAGACACGTCTGCAAAGAATCTGAGGAATAGGGAGATTTATTTACTATATGTAACATACTACTTTCGCCTAAAAATTGAGCAATACATCTTGTTGATCCATAAGCTTAGATAATTCCTCACGAGATACAACCATAATGGATGATTTTTCGTTCCAGTCATCGTCTTCATCTTCCCAAGTGAGTTCCATCAAATCTTCTACACTTAAACCCCTCTCACTAAGAGACTCGGATTCGACATAAAGTTTACTTACGTCATAATCCCCTAGAGCTCTATAAGCTTGGGAGAAATTCTTCATTCCAATACCTGAAGTATCCTGTCCTTTTTTTAACTGGAAAACCCCATCGCCAATAAACGCCATGCTGACATCCTGATCGAATGCTGCTCCAACGAGCACAACCTCTAACCCCTCATAGGAATAAATAGTTCCGTACGGCGCGCGACGGTTAACATACATCATTTTTTTTTGTGTACCCATACAGTAACCTCAATCCCCAAATTCAATCAGACGATCAGATTGCACACCGGCTTCTATTAACTGACCAAGTCCAGATATTCTGAATCCATCGGCAATATTATCACCTTCCTTACCATGTCGTTTTGCTTCATCTGCATCAACAATGCCGCGGCGTTGTGCGGCCGCAATACAGATCACAAGATCGAGAGAGTGTTCAACAGCCATCTCACTCCAGCGGTTTACTACATTTCGATCATCTTGGGGTGGTGTAGTGTATCTTGTTCCGTTATTAACACCGTCGTGGTAGAAAAACACGCGATAAATTTCGTGCCCAGCCTTGAGTACCGCTTGGGCGAAGTTGTACGCCGTATCCGATGCCTGATGGGTATAAGGTCCTTCATTAATCATTAGGGAATAAATCACCGATCAGCACCCCTTAAAAACGTATGTGAGTAGACGCATTTAGACTCTTACGCGAACCACGCCAGTTATCGATATGAAATTTTGTGAATGGTAAGCCCGTAACCTCAAAAAATCGAGCCCAGCCAATCCGCTCTATCCAATCATTCATTCGCTCCCAATCCCGTGCATTCGTTTTGTAAGCCTGAAGTATATTTTTTACAATTGCAGTCGCTTCCGGCCAGCGTGGCGGATTATTTGGAATACCCGATGCTACCAGCTTTTGAAAAGTAGGTTTCCCCCTTGCATTTGAATGGTTTCCACCAACCCAAATAGCCAGCTTCGAATGTTCCGGGTCATTAATTTGCATGGGTGGACAAGGTGGATAACATGCACCACAACAAATACATTTTTTCTCATCTACTTCCAGTGTGGGTTTGCCATTTACTTGAGCTGGTCGAATTGCCGCCACCGGACAACGCGCCACCACGGACGGTCTCTCACAAACATTCGCCACTAAATCATGGTTAATTTTGGGTGGTTTTGTATGCTGCACGTTAATAGCGATATCACCCTGACCACCACAGTTAATTTGACAGCATGAGGTGGTAATATGAACTCTATTAGGCATATTGCAATTTTTGAACTCATCAATGAGTTCATCCATCATAGCTTTTACAACGCCAGAAGCATCTGTACCGGGAATATCGCAATGTAGCCAGCCTTGGGTATGTGAAATCATTGCTACAGAGTTACCTGTTCCGCCAACAACAAAACCCGCACCTTCAAGGGCAGTAATCAACGGCTCAACTTTCTCGGCGTCAGAAACTAAATACTCAATATTGCTACGTATCGTGAAACGAACATAGCCTTCTGCAAACTCATCACCAATATCGCAAAGACGTCGCAATGTAAATACATCCAGTATTCGTTGTGTGCCAGCCTTGACCGTCCAAATTTCTTCACCACTGTGTGCAACATGTCGCAGCACGCCTGGTCTAGGGTGATCATGCCATTTCCACTGACCAAAATTTTTCGTCATTACAGGATGCATATACTGGAAACCGTCAGGGCAACCAGATTCAATTGCTTCGCGCATCTTAGGTTTAGACATATTTACTCCACTTCGTGATAGATACCGGGTTTTCTAACAGTCCCAGTTGATATTAAGTTTAGGCAGACGCTGCAAGTTTCTGCTCTGCACGTTTTTCAAACCATTTAACAGCTTCTTCATCCCATCCATCCATACGGACATAAGAACTTTCACGAGGGTTTGAAACCATATGCGGATCAACTTCAAAGCCCACACCTTCGAGAAAATTCACTAATCCGATACGCTCAATCATTTCGCCGCAGCGTTCATGCTCAAGACCATTTTCAGCCCAATAGTCTATAGTTTCTTCGGCTATTTCGACAATGCGTTCGTAGTCTTCTTCTGTTTCCAGTTTCATAAACGGGACAATAACTGTTCCCATTAAATCACCTATCTTTAACGTGCGCTTACCTCCCATCAGTATGGTGACACCTTTATCGTCTCCAGGGGAAAGCGCTTTAGGGACTACGTTCAAACAATGCATACAGCGAACACAATTTCGATTATCGACCTCAAGTGAATCATCGTCCTTGAGTGATAAAGACTGAGTCGGACATCGGGTAATAATGTTGTCGATAACATGCTGACGACCTTTAACATCAACGTAGTTCTTCCATTCTTCCTGATCAACTTTCATATCGTCGCGCCAGGTACCAATCACGGCCATATCCGCCCGTTCAATAGAGTTCATGCAATCGTTCGGACAACCGGAAATCTTAAATTTGAATTTATAGGGTAACGCCGGACGATGGACATCATCAGTAAAATTGTTCACCAGCGATCTGTGAATTTTATGTTCGTTCGCACAAGACTGTTCACAACGCGCGGCACCAACACAAGACATAGCTGTTCGGACACAGGGTCCCGCACCCCCAAGGTCGAATCCGTACTCATTTATTTCATCAAAGAAATGTTGAGTATTTTCGGTAGTCGAACCAATAAACATTATATTTCCGGTCTGCCCGTGAAAAGTCACTAATCCCGAACCCCATTTTTCCCAACTATCGCCAAGTTGACGAAGCATGTCGGTAGAATAGTAATTTCCAGCAGGAGGTTGAACACGCAACGTGTGAAATTCTTTAGACTCTGGGAACTGTTGCCCAACTTCCGAAAAACGCGGGATGATACCGCCACCATACCCATACACACTTACTGTTCCACCTTTCCAGTAGCCCTTTCTGGTTTCATAGGAATGTTCGAGCTGACCAAGTAGATCATTAGCCATGCCGTTTATTCGAGCATCGTCATGATCATCACGCAGTCGTTTGATACCAGAAACAAAACTGGGCCATGGGCCGCTCTCGAGTTCATCTAGCATTGGGGTTTGGTGTTTTTTATCAGACATGTCTGTTCTCTCAATACATAACGGTTTTTACGTAACGGTTTTTGCAGCTAGCTTTGTAAGCATGTGTTTCCACTAATATGGATTCAGGAATCTACTTCCACCACAACACAATATATACTAACCACATTCTAAGTCGTATTCGAATAGTTTTCATTATTCATAGCGGGGGTAAAGACCAAGACGACATCTATCCCGTTAGTAATAATAAAATTGCTGCGACGCACCAATTTTCAGAAAAGAAACCCACTTATCTGTGATTTCACCATTGAAATCAGTCACCTACACCGACAACACAAAAAGCATCGTTAATCTAGACCAAAGTGGTCTGCAAAACACCTTAAACTGACGTTACCCTATTGGGAGGTTGATAGACACCGTGTTGAGATTACAATACACATAACACATACGAATAAAGTTTCAAAGACATCTCAATAGAAATGGCCTGGATACGAAAAGTATTTTTCCAATCGATGGTTCAACAAACAATCGGTCGTGACAAATGAAATATACCCCCCATAACGTTTTAACGTCAGAACAACCAATACCAATAGGGGACATAGAATCTCTAACTGAGGCAGAGCATGCCGCGGTGTCCGCAAGTCTCGATTCGACTAATATGGCATTTTATCAAACTGATATGCCTCGTGTAACTGAAGATTCAATAGAGCGATTAGCTACTCAGTTCGGAATAACCGAATATGAGCATACGTCAAAAAAGCTTACAAAAATTAGACGCATTGAACATAGCAACAACGAATCTGCACGTTATATTCCGTTTAGCAATCGCCAACTTGGCTGGCATACTGATGGATATTATCACCCGGTAAGTCAGGCGATACGTTCTTTTATTTTGCATTGTAACAAACCAGCATTTCTAGGAGGAAACAGCTATTTTGTAGATCATGAAACTCTGTATCGGGTATTATTAAAGAATAATCCAGAATATATCGAACGACTATGCGAAGCTAACGCAATGTGCATACCTGAGAACAAGCGAGATGGATGGACACGGGATGCTGTAACGGGCCCAATTTTCCATTGGGATAATCAACAATTATTAATGCGTTATACTGAACGAGCGAAAAACATCATCTGGGCAAAAGGACTTGAAGCTCCGTTGTTGGAAATCCGTAAAATGTTGCAAGATAAGCGATACGTCAAAGCGATTCGCTTTGAATCAGGAATGGGGGTTATCTGCAGAAATGTGATCCATCGACGGGATGCTTTTATGAATAATAAAGATACTCACCGTTCACTATTTCGTGCACGTTTTCATGATGCTATCGAAAATCAAAATTTGAGTAGAAATAAATATGCTTTGGTTAAGTGAGGTTCTTCTGGAAAATCATAGTTTGGATAGTTTTGAACATCTTAAAGATGTGATTAAAGACAAAGCACAATCAGGCGAATTATTTTTCAGAATGGACGTTATCCCGTCTTTTCCGGATACACCAAGTAATTGGGAAGATCAACTTGAAGCCGTATTTACGGAAGCTAATGTGCTAGTTGATCCATGAGCATTGACCCGATTTATGTTGCGCAGGGAACAAACCAGGGCGAAGAAAACGAATTTTCGTCGGCCGAGCTACAGACACGCCTGAACGATATTTCTAAACAACTTTCATCGAAAGCCGATGATTATTCTCCCGAAACAATCAATCTTCGGTTAACTGAAATTGAATTATTAATCGCACTGAAGCAGAGTGATACGGCTTATAAACATGCGTTTAGGTTATTCAGTGTGGTTATAGAAAAAGAACAATGGGAAAATGTTGTTCGAGTAAGTGACCTATTATTTCGCTGCGATGGTGAAGACGCGCTGCAGTTTTTAGGGCAAGGTGTTTGGCTAGCAGTTACCTTTCCTATTAATGCAGAACTTAGCGTAAGGATGTTACACCACATAGTTGAAAATACCCCCGATGACTCAGATGGTGCAGCGGTCGCCGCCGCAGCTGCTGCATATATTGTTGATTTGAGGTGCTCGGGAATGGAACGAAGTAATTTGGAGTTCGCTACCACACAGGTTCTTGGGCTTGTTGCTCGTCGCCATAGTCAAATTGAAAATCAGAGTGCCTTTTCCGAATGGATGCGGAAGCTGGAATTAAACGACCCCGAGAAATTTCTTGTTCGACTAAGAAACGTGATTGACGTTTTAGTTCAGGATAATTGGTCAATTGATAGACGCGTCATACGACGCTCTATACCTGTGGAATAACGCTCGTGAGTTACTGGAATGAAAACATCGAGCCAGAATATGTAATACCAAACAACGTCCTGGATATTGGCTTTAAAATGTCACGAACAGAGATTCCCGTAGACAATGTTTGGCAATTAAGTTCGGTGATACACAAGCTACTTCCCTGGTTTAGTAATACAAAGTTTTGCGGGGTACACCCAGTTTATGGTGCCGGCAGTGCCAATGGCTGGGAACGGCCGGGTAATAGCGAAAAACTGTATCTTTCAGCGCGGACAAGATTATTACTGCGTATTCCTCGTGAGTATATATCTCACACAAAAGAGGTGCTGGAAGATCGTCGATTGGAATGCCAAAGCTTCTCCGTACAGTTGGGAAAAGTAGCTGAAAAACCACTCTACCCCCACGAGACTCTCTATTGCAGAAACCTTCTCTGCTCTGAAAACATAAGTGAAGATGAGTTCATAACAAACTGTGTGCTTCAACTGTCTGAACTTGGGATTAAACCTCAAAAATTGATATGCGGTTTACCCAGTCAAATCAAAAAATCCGATGGCATGCAATTTTGCAGAAGTTTATTGATTGCGGATTTATCTAGAGAAGAGTCTATACGATTACAGCATCACGGCCTTGGTGAACTGCGTATTTTTGGTTTTGGGCTATTTGTACCTTATAAAAGCATTGCGCCGGTATTTACTAACTCCAACTCTGTCATGACAATCAATCCAAACACTAATAAATCCTTTAACATATGAAATAACAGGTATTAAGCTATGAGTGAAAAACAGGAAATCATTAAACAAATGATCAACATGCAGAAAAAGTTCATCGAATATGAACACCAAAACGGTGTGACACCAGAAGAATACTATACCCCGCAAGTTGGGCATGAACTTGATGGATACAAAGAACAATACGACGAACTTGCGCGACGGCTCATCGACTTAGCCCATGATGAAAGAGGTTCGAGTCGTTAGAGCTATTTACGGGCAGCCTCAGAATCGCCGCTATCAGTCGAGCTATTCTTTCCGTCACCAGCGTTAATTAGTTTCCGCACCAGAGATCTAACAGTGTTCTTAGGTTTTTCAACCGAAGATGTATCGGATGTTATGTTTTTCGCATCCGATTTTCCCGAAGAAAAGTACTCATTTACCTCCTTACGGAAACACTTATTCTCGGCCTTTCTTGATACGGATAACTTGGATAAATTTTCCAGTTTCTCAACGGCTCGCTTGTCATCAAATTTGATGAGTTTTCGAACAGTAGCGTGTCGTTTTTCACATTCACGTTGCTCCGATAGATCTAACAGCGCTACTGCAACGAAATCGATATCCTTTAGCTTATCCAACTTAGTCAGTATATCTACCGCAGCATGACGCTTTTTCCAACCTGGGGTTTGAGCCATCTCCAGTAGCGTTTCGACTAGTTCCAACTGAGGCCAACGGGCAATGAAGTTATTGATAGCAACCGCCCGCCCTATATTATCGATAATACGAGTTCGCAGTTCCATATCTTCCACCAGTTCAGGCTTGAGCTTGAATGCAGCTTCATAATTCTCAAGCCCAGCCTGTATGTTTTTACCAGCAATTTGCACATGACCGGCCAATAATAATCCATCCGGGTCAGCTGGATGAATCTCCATATGAATTTTAACTAGCTCTTCCGCGACTTGCAGATTATTAGACGCCAATGCTTCGCGAGCATCTTCTTTGAGTTGCACTACATCTTCGGGCGAACCCGACTGACTAACAAATAAAATAGTAATCACAATAATTAAAATGCCGCCCACACCGATTACGAGAGGATTACGCCACCACGCTCGGTCCCCGCTTACAGTTGAAGCATTCATATTTAGGCTAGATAGTAGTCCTGTATCTATCTCAGGCACGTCTATGCCATACGGCAACTCACTGCTCTCATCCATAGTAAGAGCGCGATAAATCTCAACGCTATCATCAAGACCTTTAAACTGTCTTGCGCCAACTGGTTCACATTTTACTTCCGTCTTATTCATAGCTAGGAATACAGCCTGAGTAAAATAAACTTCACCTTCCGGAGTAACCCCTTCTAGGCGAGATGCAAGATTGACAGATTCTCCGAAAATATCGTTTCGATCGACACTCACTTCACCTACATTAATTGCAGCACGAATATTTAATGCTTGATCTGAAGATCGATCCCTATTGTAAGCAAACAAACTATCCTGCATTGCCATGCAGCACCGAACCGCGTCTGTTGGTGAACGAAAAGCTAACAGCAAGCCGTCACCTACCGACTTAACTTTTCTACCACCGAATACTTTGACAAGCGGAAGGAGAAGTAGATCATGATCATCCAACATCTTCCGATGTTGGACTCGAGACTGATTTGCTGTTTTTTCCGTGAATCCGACAATGTCGGTAAACACCGATGTAATAATTTCGGTGTGTGCCATCAATTTCCCCAGCAATAAATTGGTATGTATTTCAGCTTAGCTCGTTTTAACGTTGCCACCATAAGCATTATCACACCACTGCGTGCTAATTGTAAGCCTATGAAATACGGCAATCTATAGATCGCTCCATAACCGCACTAAGTTAGCATAGGAATGGTCAATTAGACTAAGACTCTCAGCACACTGCTCAGTATTGAGTAGCTCTCGCGATCGGGCTAAGTCTGATAGAATTTTTCTATGAGCATCACTCCTAATGATACTTTGAACCCATGTTACAGCAACATTTCTTTGCCCATGAGTAACTTTTGAGACACGATGACGGGTGGTTGATGGATAAATAATTGCGGCACCAGCATCGAGTTTAAATCGTTGCTCACCATTCTCCAGTTCCATCACCAGTTCTCCCCCGTTATATTCATGCTTCTCATTCAAGAAGATAGATATAGAAAGATCCGAACGGTAAAGGGCCCCCTGGCCCATTATAGGATTATCAGTATGAGAACCATAGCTCATTCCGGTTTTGTATCTAGCATAAAAAGGAGCTGCAATACGCAAAGGTAAACAGACTTGTTGATACAAAGAATTACAAATAATCCTTCCAATGACCAATTTATTCAACTGATTTAGTTCGTATTCCGGAATAGTGAGCTCGAGATTATTTTTAACTCGACGCGCAATCGAACCGGCACTTGTCGAGCCATCATATTCAACAGCGTTTTTTACGAGTTCATTAATCTTCAAGAGATCATTAGTAGATAACAAATTATCAATAATGCTGATCATTTTATACGAGCACCCCGTTTAAAGTCGTGAATTAATTATCCAGCACTTACTCTAAAGGAATATACACTTTACGCAGCAGTTTGTTACCATCTAGAGAACATTCTGACAAGCTTACGTAATGCGCATACAAAATACATGGCGAGATAATCAAAATTCAGTTTCAATAGAAGATAACGCAATCGCCAGCGCTTATCTATGCTGGAAAATTGCCTTAGCGCGTGCCAAGGAGTTGTATATACAAGATTTTGATTACGAAAATGACGAACAAAGGGTAGCGGTTATTCGTGAGTATCTGTTTTTTCTTGTTCATGTGACAGATCGATTAACATATACGACATTAAACTCTGAAGAACGAATTGAATATATCCAAAAACTAGCGAATGAAACTGCTCGACACTATCAAAGAAACGCAGAGGAACTATTTGAACCCGGAGTCAATCATACAAGCATCTACTTAAGTGGGTTAAACGAAAGAATTAAGGAATACGGCACCTTAACTTTCGAAATCAGTATACCCGGTTATCAAATGCTCCGAAGTTTTGGCAGTCACTTACAACAGATGATGTCTTCAACTCAGTCTAATAAGTGGGTTATTGATCAAACCATTGAAATTGATGCACCCCAAGCCGTTTTTTCGTTGAGCAAGGGTATCAGCAGTCTTTTTTCCAGTTCAGGACACTCTATTCAAGAATGACTCATTCAGGAAAAATGTGCTCACCTTAAGACTCTGCGAACCTTTTAGCATTATCAGTACTTTGGTTCTGCGCATCCTCGTAACCCACAGAGTATGCCTCGGTAACCCGTTGCTCTTCTCTACTAGGGTTTCCAAGGTAACCACCCATCCAACCCAGTATATACTCTCTGCAAACACCTGATTTTTCGAGTCCATCAATAGTCTCGTAGTATTTCTTATTCACGTCTTAGCCCCTTATGCAAATGTACTTTTTTAAAAAACTAGAGTGTCTACAGATATGCTCCTTCCAGCAATATCTCAAAGGTGAGACACCCGCGTAAAAAACCCGGCTAAGCCGGGTTCTTTACTCTATCGAACATCTAGGTTTAAAAAATTATTGTCGCTGGCTTGGCACGCTAAGCGGCACGCCAGTGTTCATTACTGCTTCATATAGCTCAAGAGCTTTGTACTCAGGGCCTTGTGGCTTAAATGCGGAAGCACGAACCTGATTATTACATCCACCATACCGTCGATGAATAGTCCCAAGGGGTTTACCGGCAAGCGACCACTTCGTTCGATACACTGGAAATCCAGTTGTGTGACCGAGACCAGCACTTAATACATCACCACGAACCTTCTGCCCTGATGAATGTACGTGACAATCGGCGCATGAAAAATTCAACTGGCCGCGTTTAGCCCAGTAAAATTGTTTGCCCTTCTCATATATTTTCTGGGCACCCGGGTGGCTGACATCAACATTCATTTTTTGACCGTTGAATTGCTCGCGGAATGCAATAACTAATCGAGCAATTTTACCGTGTTTCAGATTGGTGATAACTTCTTCACCATTCTCCTCTAAACAACGATTAATATCTCCAACAACCGTATGCAATTCATCTGTTTCTGCCTCGTACCATGGATATGCAGTGGCTGCCGGCCATTTTGCTGCACAGTCGGCAAAGGTTTTTCCATTCGCAAATGGCGTCGCCCATTCCTTACGTCCTTTTTCAACATGTTCCTCATAAGGAGGAAAATCTAAAAGAAGCTCCCAATTACCGCGCCGATCCGCATACTGCGGCAACGCATTAACACCATCTTTATATTGTTCTAACGAAACGTCTTTAAAGCGTTCAGCGAAGAACCCTTGAAATGCTGCGATATCATCCACGGGAGAAGAATATACAGCAGACGAAAGAGAAGCTGTCAGAAGCATGACAAGCCCTGGAATTAATTTTTTCATATTTTATCCTCCTAGAATATTTAACTTAATAATCAAGTAAAACACTCAGCGGTTTAACTTACGGTCGCTTCGGCACTGTCCGACTCACCTTTGTTGTCAACCCAAGAAACGGATACTGTGTCTCCAGACTTGGCGCTCGTCAAATTTGTAGTTACTAATGGGTTAGCGGAAACACCTGGTCCTAAATGGGCCTGGGCAAACTCTTCTCCATTCAAACTAAATTTCATTGTGGTGATGAAATGTTCTGGAACTTTCTCGCCTGTTTTGGCGTCTTTACGCAGCCCTGTTTCCATCGGGTGTTTTGCAAGCACCAGCACGTCGTGGCCGCCGGATTTGCCTGCTTTAATTTTCATTTTGGTCGCCATTTATTCTCTCTCTAATATCAAATATGATAATACAAATAGTAAGACAGTGGCCTAACCACCGCATCCACCAACCGTTACTTTAATTTCTTGAGTGGCTTTATAAAGCTTACCGCCAGACTGCACTACACAGTGAACCGGAGATGTTGTACCCATTTTTATGCGAACACTATAAACACCACCAGCTGCCGAACCAAGTTGCACTAACGAAACCATTGGAGCTGGATTTTTTTCCGCAAGAACAGCAATGGCTTCGGCTGGTAAGGTAGTCGTAATCTTTACAGGCACCACAGCGCCGTTCTCAGCTTGTAAAGGTGCTTGAATGGTAATTGCATCACTATCAGTCATCTCTGACGTGCCAAACGCAGCGTTTAGTGCATCGTCAACAGTGTTTGCGGTAATAGCAGCCTCAGGCCAATCTGCAGCAAACACACTGATTGGTGCCAATAAACCCATGCTCGCCGCAGCAACTAGGGTAGAACTGGCAACAGACGCTTTCAAAAAACTTCTTCTTTTCATGTTTGATAATTCTCCGTTAGTTTCGCCTATATCGCTTCAAAAACAAATTCGCCGAATATGCTTATTCAAACGATTAAATTGAATACAGAAACTCAATAATTGTTTCGATATCTTCATCTGAAAGGATTTTATGTTTACCAAACGGTGGCATCCGCGAAGATGAGTTTACTGTTGTTGGATCATAAATTTGCGATCGTAATTTCTCGCGATCAGGAAATCGTTGTTTCATCGCTACCAAAGGTGGACCAATATTACCTCCTTGCGGAAATCCCTCTGGCCAAGCATCCATTACCATAACGTGACAAGCTAAACAGTTACCTTTTCTCCGATTAACAGAAAGACACCATCCTTTCTGAACCGTAGTTGGATTCTTTAGTGCCTTACAACCTTTCTCGCTAGGAAAACTTTCTGCAAATACATTGGATGCGAAAGAAGAACCGACAGTCATGACGATAGCCAGCACTACAGTGTTTAAGGTCATTTTAAACCTCAGCATATATTACTCCTCCCGAAACTTTTATAATTTAACGGCACAATATCGGTTAAGAATTCTAAAAGTGCCCTTTTTCGTCTACAAACCCAAACAAAACTGCATACATCTGTAAAGCGAGTTACAAATCTTACACATTCAACACGGAAAGGCAAGTAGACCGAATTACATTTGTACCGATTGTCTACAATGAGGACACTTCCGATAGGTTTTATATCCCTAAAGTAATAGGGAACTACATTTAAAAACCGAATGTACGGCGTGCATCACTATTAAAAGTGGAAACAACAAAACTTGACAAGGGTTATCTGTTTCCATCTCGGCAAAAATTTAAACCGCAATGTCGATCATGAAATGGATTTGGGACGTTCATCATAGCGGCGCATTAAATCATTAATTTCTTCCTGTTTTGCTTCGATACTTGAGCGGAGATAGTAGCTTTCTCCCGCATGCTCTAATGCTTTTACTAGCTCCTTTTCAGCCTCCGGTAGTCGGTATCGTAAAATAAAAAACTGGGCCCTGGACATAAAAGCTTGAGCTAGATGTCCAAGTTCTCCGTTTACTCGGCTCATCATCGAATGAACATTTGCGTTATTCGGCGTCTTACGCTCTAGCTGCCGAAGAACTCTACGAGCATCGGTAAATTGTTGCGCCGCCAAAAGGGCCTCGGCGTAATAATGCAAAACTACAGGATGGTCTGAGAAAGAATCACGCATTTTTTCTAGCCGCCGCAAAGCGCCGGATATATTTCCTGCAGATAACTCAATCTGGGCATAGCCCAATCCATATCTCAAGGAGTCAGGGTTTTTAATTAACAAAGATTCTATTAATCCTCTGGATCTATCATACTGCGCGACTTTCATTGCCGCCATGGCTTCTCCGTAGATCAGATGAGATTTTTCGGCGTCGACAGAATCTATTATCTGCTGTCTAAACATATCCGCTTTTTTTAACGAACTATCGCCACTCAATGCTCTTATCCTAGCCCGTATATGCAGAAACTCAGCATTAGTAGCCACTTCGGTTGCGGGAAACGCGCCCACTCGTGATTCTGAATCAGCAATACGACTTATCGAAAGTGGGTGTGTTCGTAAATACTCAGGGACATTACTAGCATGTAATTCAGAAGTTTTTTGTAACTTCAGAAAAAAGCGCGGCATGGCATGAACATCAAACTCCCCTTTTGATAATAATTCCAATCCAATAGCATCTGCCTCCTTTTCAAACTCCCTGCTATATTTGAGTTGGTCAGCGACCACGGCAGCATTCGCTCCGACTAGCGCTGCCGAACCGATCTGTCCACCAACAAGTATTGCTCCCATCATTGCCGCGACAGCTGGCAAGGTCCTCTGTTCGGCACGCTCAAATGTACGCGGCAAATGCCGTTGGGTAATATGCGCTATCTCATGTGCCAAAACAGATGCCAGCTCACTTTCCGAATCAGTGCGGGTGATGAGACCGGTGTGGACGCTGATCCAGCCTCCAGGAACAGCAAAGGCATTTAAGTTGTCATCATCTATAACAGAGAACTGGAACTTTGATCTAGAAAGACCTGTAGGTCCTAAAAGGCGATCGCCAAGACCTTCTATATAGCTGGCAATTTCTGGATCACTTACAAAAGCAAGCTGGGAACGTGCGCTACGTATAAACTGACGGCCGAGTTTAATCTCGGTAAGTGAATACTGAACGTCTTTTTGTACTACCCCTGATAACAATGAGGAAGCTGCAGTCGATGTGCAAAACCCGAGTATTGTGATGATAATTAAATTTCGAATCATAAATACACCCCGCTAAAACTAAATAACGTAATTAGAACACAATGACTGGAGAATAAATGGTTAAACCGTTTTAATTTACAGGGTCCTGAAGTTGTGTCGGAAAAGTGTGAAGCGGGTAGTAATTATCTGCCTTTTTTCTTCATTAGAGAACTAAGGGATGTAATACGACTTAATACAGCTATGTAATGTGTTTGCACAACAGGTTAATAATTAATTGCTTATTTTCTAATGCACTTTTATAATTTCACAAATACTTCACCAACAAATTTATTCACGAGGTTTGTCATCTATGTCCGAGTTTGACCATCAGGTTGACGTAAGAGGATTAAATTGCCCACTACCTATCTTAAGGGCAAAAAAAGCATTAGCGAAAATAAATATCGGCGAGACACTTGAGGTTCTTTCTACGGATCCCGGTTCGGTAAAAGACTTCGAAGCTTTTTCCAATCAAACTGGGAACGAGTTACTGTCCTCCGAAGATAACAATGGCGAATTTCGATTCCTACTCAGGAAAAGTTAATTTCGTTGGAAGTGGATTCGATATTAGCTGAAACACACCCAAGTGGTTGCTATATATTTTGAACCAGAGAGTAATTTGGCAGATCGGTGAAGATGGGTCCAGAAAGGCGGAAAAAGAATCAAGGACCCAGCCTCCGGTTTGATTGAAATATCTTGATACGCAAAATTGAGCTCACCACCCTCACAAGTAACCGAGTTTAAATACCATATAGCGACAAGCTGTCTCTGACTAAACGAACCGGGACCCGAATCTATATGCCAATGATAGTAGTCTCCTTGAGTATATCTTTGCAAATGGTAACCGGTATCTTTAAAACTATTATTTAGGAAAAAAGGGTGTAGTTTAGAAATCTGGGTAAGCGCAGAACCCAGTGATTGGAACAACAGCTGGTCCACATCGCGCCAATACTCGACACCGGATACACGAACATCAACGGTTGACTTAATTAACGGCGCGGCTACACCGTGCTGACCAAGTTGACCTTGTCTATGGTCCCCAAATCTCTCTTCGAAACGAGAGATCATCTCTTCACAGCTTCGATTACCCAACACGTTCCGCGCCATATAAACGAAACTTCCGGGCTTGATTTCCTCTATCAACATACAATTCTGAAAAACATAAATAACAATTTAGATCTACAAAAACCTTAGGCCAAACGAACTACATAATACCATTCGAAAAGTCCTCAAATTTTCACCGACAACCACCGCACAATCAGGTTACAAAAACAAACTTTTTCTTGAGTTTTGTAAGAAGACCATAAGCAGCAAAATAATGGTCCCCCAAATCGAATAAGCCCAGACACCCGAATCAAACTATGACCTCTAAACCAACCCATCGTGATCGTATTCTGTGCATGTCTGAAAAATTGTGCTTGAGAAAGCAGCATAACAAATCAGAGCGACAAACTAACCGAACATTGTTGACTCGGTAGATCGAATATTAGAATCAACGAGTTTAAGAGTAACGCAATATCCTATAGATACGAAAGCTAAATGCAAACAGAGCTATATGTAACATTCTGTATCGCATTAATATTGTTGCCAAGATAAACAATCATCAGTGGAAGAAAAAAGCACTTAACTAACCACCCTCTTATCGGCTGCCAAAAAAATGCTGCTGTCATTAATTCTTTTTGTTTCGTAATAATCTACCTAGCACGTAATATTCGCCTTTCGGATCTAATTGCAGTGCATCAACCAAACATAAATAGGGCATCGACAGAACGATTATCCAGGGTATTGTCGGTGAAAAAAAGCCCAGAAAGGTTTATAAAAATCACCTGCATACTCAGGCAACAACCAGTACAAAAAAACAATGATAGCAAACATAGAATATAGCGCAAGAAGCTTTACCGGCACCCGTGTAAAGTTCTCACTTTTAATATACTCAAAAGTAAAGCGGCACATGGCCGCCTTTCTTATCAGGAACACTGGTTATCAATTTACTTTAGGATCCAATTCCCCATTAACATAGCGCGCAGTCATAACTTCTAAATTCAAAGTAGATATTTTACTTGCATTTCCAGCCGTATTAAACGCTTCGTAACGTTCAATACATATCTGCTTCATGGCAGCAGTTGCCGCTGCAAGATATTTTCGTGGATCAAAGTCTGACGGTTTTTCGGTCATATGTCGTCTGATTGCTCCGGTAGACGCCATTCGCAAGTCTGTATCGATATTAACTTTACGAACACCATGCTTTATACCCTCGACAATCTCTTCAACAGGCACCCCATAGGTTTCGCCCATATCTCCGCCATTCTCGTTTATGATTGCAAGCCAATCTTGAGGGACCGAACTAGAGCCATGCATAACCAAATGAGTATCTGGAATACGTTCATGAATTTGCTTAATACGATCGATTGCCAATATATCCCCCGTAGGAGGGCGACTAAATTTGTATGCGCCATGGCTAGTACCTATCGCTATTGCAAGAGCATCAACTTGTGTGTCACGCACAAACTGAGCAGCTTCCTCCGGATCGGTTAGTAGCTGGTCGTAGGTCAATATGCCTTCAGCACCTGATCCATCTTCTTCACCAGCTTCGCCCGTTTCTAGAGAGCCCAGGCAACCCAATTCTCCCTCAACAGACACTCCACAGGCATGGGCAAGATCAACTACCTTTCGTGTGGTCTCGGAATTATATGCGTAGTCCATTGGAGTCTTCATATCTTCACCAAGGGATCCATCCATCATGACGGAGCTGAAGCCAAGTTGAATACTACGTTGACACACGGCCGGCGAGGCGCCATGATCCTGATGCATACACACTGGGATATGTGGCCACTCTTCAATTGCTGCTTGAATCAAATGGCGCAAAAATGGGGCTCCAGCATAAGCTCTAGCCCCCGCAGATGCCTGCACAATTACAGGACTATTCGTTTGGTCCGCGGCTTCCATGATTGCACGCATCTGTTCAAGATTATTAACGTTAAATGCGGGTACACCGTAACCATTCTCCGCTGCATGATCCAATAATTGCCGAAGCGAGATCAAAGACATACTATTTCCTCAATTTTTCAGTTGAAATTTTATAAACGCAAACTTAATCACTTCCACGTTCTTCTAATATAGCTACAGCTGGCAGCGTCTTCCCTTCCATAAATTCAAGGAACGCACCACCACCTGTCGATATGTACGATAGGTTATCTGCAATATTAAATTTTTCCACAGCGGCAATAGTATCGCCACCACCGGCAATCGAAAACGCATTACTTGCAGCTATGGCATCTGCTAATGACTGAGTACCTGAAGCGAATTGATCAAACTCGAAAACACCAAGCGGTCCATTCCAAACAATAGTTCCTGCGTCTTTCATTATCCGATCTAGCTGCATACAAAAACCAGGACCGAGATCTAGAATCATATCCTCCGATGACACATCATCAACAGACTTAACTGCAGCTGGACTGTCAACTGAGAATGCGGTGCCACATACTACATCCTCAGGCATCGGTATTACGGTGTGTTGCTCTTTAGCAATAAGCTGTAAAGCTTTGGCCTCCGGAATCAAGTCCTTCTCAACTAAAGAATTTCCGGTCGGATGATCATTCGCCGCTAAAAATGTATTAGCAATTCCGCCTCCAACTATCAGGTAATCGACCTTATTAATAAGGTTTTTTAAAAGCGTTAATTTTGTGGACACTTTAGAACCCCCAACGATGGCAACCATAGGCCGTGTCGGATTTTCGAAGGCAGCGCCCAATGCTTCCAGCTCTGTTACTAACAACGCACCAGCACACGCTATCGGTGCATATTTTGCAACACCATGAGTAGACGCTTGGGCACGATGGGCTGTACCAAAGGCATCCATTACAAAGACATCACAAAGCGCAGCCATTTTTCGGCTTAAACGGTCGTCGTTTGCTTTTTCTCCTATTTGAAAACGCACGTTTTCACATAGAATCACTTCGCCAGGCTGAACGTCGACCCCATCGATCCAATCCCGTTCAAATCGTACCTCACGACCTAGCAGTGTGGCCATATGGCGGGCTACAGGTTCAAGCGAAAACGTGCTATCCAACTGTCCTTCGACCGGTCGTCCCAAATGAGATAGCAGTATAATTCCGGCCCCACCAGTAAGAGCAAGAGTTACAGTTTCGAGTGCAGCTCTGATACGAAGATCGCTAGATACTTCACCGTTTTTAATTGGGACATTCAAGTCCTGACGAATTAATACTTTTTTATTTGAAAGGTTCAGATCCGACATTTTAATCATCGTCATATGATAAATTCAGCTCCATATATCTCTATCGTTTCATTAAATACATTCACAAGAAAGAAGTTACTACTTTTTTATTTATTAGTTGAGCAAATCAGTTACGGCTGTAACAACATTATCAAGATTAAATCCGAAATATTCAAAAACTTCATCGGCAGGACCTGATTCACCAAAAGTATCTAGACCAAACGCACGACCATCCAAACCCACGTATTTTATCCATCCGTCTGTAACACCGGCTTCGATCGACAATCGCACACGAACATTCCGAGGAAGCACGTGTTCTTTCCAACTTGCATCCTGAGAGTCGAATACATCGGTGCTTGGCATAGATACCACACTTACCTCATGGCCCATCGAATCTAACTTCTCAGCTGCTGACATTGCTAAGCCAACTTCAGAGCCCGTCGCTATTATTATTGCATCAGGTGTACCTGAACATGGTCTTAAGATATAACCACCACGAGAAATATCTGCTAACTGCTCATCTGAGCGCTGCTGGAAAGCTAAGTTCTGCCGGGAAAACAACAGACTTGTTGGGCTGGCTCGATGTTCAATAGCATATTTCCAGGCGACAGCGCTCTCTACGCTATCGCACGGACGCCATACAGACATGCCAGGCATTAAGCGCAGCGTTGCGGCTTGCTCTACAGCCTGGTGTGTAGGTCCATCTTCACCTAATCCGATAGAGTCGTGTGTGAACACAAATATAGACCCAATTTTCATTAAAGCGGCCATACGAAGCGCATTTCTAGCATATTCAGAAAACATCAGGAATGTAGCGCCATAAGGAATGAAACCACCATGCAAAACTAAACCGTTCATAATGGCAGCCATCCCAAACTCACGAACACCATAGTTTATGTAGTTACCATCCGCATCCGCAGAGGTAAGAGGCTTTGAGTTGCTCCACAAAGTAAGATTAGATCCAGCTAGATCCGCTGATCCACCGATAAGTTCAGGCAAGCTCGGCCCAAACCCATTTAACGCATTTTGAGAAGCCTTCCGACTAGCAATAGTTTCCTGTGACTCATTTACAGTGGCAATATATTGTTTTGATGTTTCCTCCCAACAAACGGGTAACTCGCCTTTCATACGGCGTAAAAAATCATCTGCAAGATCAGAATATTTTGCTTGGTAGCCCTTGAACAATGATTGCCACTCTACTTCTCTCAAATCACCTTGTTTGCTAGCATTGTAGGCCGCATAGATAGAATCTGGAACTTCAAAGGGGGGATAACCCCAACCTAATTTTTCACGGGCGAGTACTATCTCATCTTCGCCTAAAGGAGCTCCATGACTGGAAGATTTTCCTTGTTTATTTGGGGAACCGAAACCAATGACGGTTTTACAACAGATAAGTGTTGGTTGTTCTGTATTTGAGACAGCCTGTTCAATGGCGGCTGTAATCGATGCTGCATCGTGGCCATCTATATCTTCGATAACTTGCCAACCATACGCCCGAAATCTGGCCGGGGTATCATCCGTAAACCATCCTGCCACCTCACCATCGATAGAGATTCCGTTATCGTCCCAAAATGCAACCAATTTACCTAAACCGAGCGTACCTGCTAAAGAACAAACTTCGTGAGAAATACCTTCCATCAAACATCCGTCACCGATAAAAGTCCAGGTACGATGATCAACGATTGAAAAATTCTCCCGATTGAACTGAGCCGCTAACACTTTCTCCGCAATTGCCATACCTACTGCGTTAGATATGCCCTGCCCTAATGGCCCTGTAGTTGTCTCAACACCTGGTGCGTATCCATATTCAGGATGCCCTGGTGTTTTCGAATGCAGCTGTCTAAATTGCTTCAGATCATCAATATCAACAGCATAGCCGGTTAGATGTAACAATGCATAAATCAACATTGATCCGTGGCCATTCGATAAAACGAATCGATCTCTATTAACCCACTCGGGGTTGTTCGGATTATGCTTTAGATAATCACACCAAAGTACCTCTGCGATGTCAGCCATACCCATAGGGGCACCAGGATGCCCGGATTTTGCTTTTTGCACGGCATCCATACTTAATGCTCTTATCGCATTCGCTTTATCACGACGCACGACTCCATTATTTAGTTGACGATCTGACATAGTTATCTCATTAAATTGTTTCATATATTGGCAGAATTACACGACAGTTATTGCCGATTAGTCTGCAAAGCTAGAGTCCGAGGCTAAATAACAAAGGGAGTTCAAGCAAGACGCTAGGCTAAAGACTGCGAATTATACCGCGTACAGTCCTAATTTTTTGTTCTACGGGTGGCTGATAGCAAGTTATTTCGCTACTTTTTATATGTTGAAAGGCTACTATTCTGGCTAAACACCCATTCACTCCACTTTTCGAACAGTTCGGGTGTACAGGCAGCAACTACCGGTTTTTTTCTAAGTGTTAAACAATTTACGACTTCATCGTCGAAAGTCCTCGATACGCCACCGGCTTCTTCTAAAATTAAACTGCCGGCAGCATAGTCCCACAACTTTTCGCCACCGTGTAAATACAACTGAAAGCGCCCCGCGGCTAACCAACACCACTCCAACACACATGAACCTAGGTTTCTTTGCGAACGATAAGGCGGATTTCGAATTAATCTATTTGAAAGAGACTCGGTTAAACGCTTGTAATCAACATTAGCGACGCAGGCGGATAATCTATTTGGCGAGGGGTTTTGTGTAAGTGGTTTTCCATTAACAAATACACCAGAATTTCTCTTAGCAGCAAAAATCTCGTTCCGAACGGGGTCATAAATAATTCCCATCGTGACAAATCCGTCTAGCACTAATGCGAGAGAAACTCCATAGAATGGAAATCCTGCTACAAAATTTGTGGTTCCATCCAATGGATCCAAAACCCAACAAGGTTCATCCAAATTCAGCAGCAACGCACTTTGTTGTACATGCGTCATTTCTTCACCAAGAAGCCTAATATTGGGCCAAGAATTCTGCAATCGTTCAGATATCGAAGCTTGTATACCTAAATCAACACTGGTAACAATACTTCCATCGACCTTGGTATGCTGGCTTCTTGAAAGGTTCGAGAGCGCGAGGTGATCATCACTCACATCTTTAACAATGCGACAAACTTCATCTAAATTAATTTGTACCATTATGCACCAATTATTAAACTCGGCTCAGAAGTTTGTAAAAAAAAAGTATAGTCAGGTTAAGGGCCGCCTTGAGAAAGAAAGCCCGTTTATATCGTCAATGGAAATTTTTTTCTGCGATGTGAGTCAGATTAGTTAAATCATTTATCGACCCCACCAATTCATCAAGTCGATATGGCTTACTCATATAACCGCTTGCCCCTAAACTCATCGCCTGATCACGATGACGCGCACCTGAACGAGAAGTTATTATTAGAATAGGCACATCCTTTAAGCGTTCATCACTACGCACTCGCCCAGTGAGTTCAAATCCGTCCATACGTGGCATCTCTAAATCCACCAAGAGAATATCTGGGACCGTATGACGAAGTTGCTCTATGGCGTCCACACCGTCTTTTGCGAGAATAACTTCGTAACCGTTATTTTGCAAATCACGACCCATAACGTTCCGAACAGTCATAGAATCATCAACAACCATGACTGTAGTTGCGTCCGATATGTTCTCCTTTACGTCGGTTGTGTAAGTATCTTCCTGAACGCGCAGAGTGCGATGTTGCCACAGATCTGGGATATCTAAAATAAGTACGATGCTACCATCACCCAGCATAGTTACGCCGCCAATACCCGGTATTTCGGACAGCATTTCGTTTAAAGGCTTCACTACTATTTCTCTTGTATCAGAAACCGATTCAACCATAAGAGCAATTTCCCTAATACCCGCGCGCACAACCACAACTTTTGTAACTTTATCGTCGGAACTAAAAAACGGAAGACCTAACCTTTGAGCGAGATTAAGAACAGGTAACCGCTCATCGTTATAAAAAATATATGCATCGGCATCATCATCGCCCGGCATCACATCACCAACTGGTACTCTTAAAACATTGAATATTAATCGAGCCGGCAGTGCAAACATTTGCTCTCCTGCATAGACGAGAAGCGCGTGACTAATAGCAAGCGTAACCGGAACACGCAATGTAAAAGTGGTTCCATGGTCCTTTTCACTGGATACCGTAATTGAACCGCCTAATTGCCGAATCATATCAGCAACAACGTCCATGCCAACACCTCGACCAGATAGTTGTGTAATTTCAGTCGCGGTGGAAAGGCCGGGGGTAGTTAGAACACGCATAAGATCTTCATCGGTCATATCTTGTCCGGCTGGAAGTAATCCTCGAGTACGCGCCTTGTTCTCAATTGCACGTCGATCTATGCCACTTCCATCATCCATAAAATTAATGACGATGTCATTGCCATCTTGTTCCATTGTAATTGTTATGAGCCCTTCTTCCGGCTTACCTGCAGCAGCACGTAACTCGGCATCCTCAAATCCATGCACGATTGCATTACGAATCATATGTTCAAACGAAGCCGACATCTGATCTAGGATTTTTCTATCAACCTCAACCTGCTCACCGGTAACTACAATGCGCACATGGCGCTCAAGTTGTCGGCCGGTCTGGCGAGTCAAGTGTCTTAATCTAGGCACCACACTCGCAAATGGTATCATTCGTGTTCGCAGCAAGCCTTCCTGAAGCGAATCGGAGATATGCGCTTGCTGCTGTAGTGTATTTTCAGCATCCCCGGCAAACTCTGAAATGCCTGCCTGAACAGACACTAGATTACTCAGGCTATCGCCCAAACTCCGCGCTACAGTTTGCAAGCGTGAGAATCGATCAAGCTCTAGCGGATCGAAGTCAATATTCTCCCCGCCCATATCTCGGATACGTTCAGTAGTCGCGAGCATTTGAGCCTCGGACTCAATCTCAAGATCACGCAATTGCTCTCGAAAATGTCGGACAGTCTCATTAAGCTCGCCCAAATTTGTTCGAACCATGGAGACTTGCTGTTGTAATCTGGATCTAAGAATACTAACTTCACCAGAGTAATTTACTAATTCGTCAAGCATTTCAGTGCTAACTCTGACAGATCTAGCTTCCGTATCCGTTCTGAAAGCTGCGGGAGAACGATCACTCGCGCGTTCTTCCAAACTGCTGGGGAAAGCAATACTCTGCAATTGATCGTCACGTTGGGCTGGTTCTTCAACAACCTCTTCAGGATCAAAATCTTTCGGATCGAAATTAAGTATCCTACGATTTAACGTAATCAAATCATCAAGCATCAACTGCTCAGAGGCAGGAATAACCACTGCGATTAAATCATGTACTTCCTGAATTAAGGAAATAACCTTATCGCTATTTTCCAGAACTTGACTTTCATCTTCAAGCAAAGTTTCAGCGCTATGGCCCAAATCTCCTAATGCCGACCAGCCAACAGCTCTAGCACCACCTTTGAGAGTATGAAGTTCGCGTCTCAAGCCGGCAAGTGCGGCCCTAGCATCCCCATCACTTTCCCATTTTTGAACTTCAGATTCCATCCGACTCAGGATTTCCTGACCTTCTTCACGAAATGCTTCAAGAAGTTCGACATCTTC
>Ga0213861_10000431_pt1 | contig 36790 bp, 27 predicted proteins | sample PICome_4_FD_160110 | JGI IMG/M metagenome (GOLD analysis project Ga0213861, IMG submission 160110) | Coastal seawater microbial communities near Pivers Island, North Carolina, United States - PICO131 | ecosystem: Environmental > Aquatic > Marine > Coastal | place: USA: North Carolina... | reverse complement strand
ATTGAATCAGGGGCGTTTGAGCTTGGTTTTTTTTCCAAAGGACTTTCGGGAAAGCATGTACCCGCGGGCCCCAGCGGTGCTCCAACCCGGGGGCGACTTGATGTATTACCTACCGGACGTAACTTTTATTCTCTTGATTCACGAAGTATCCCAACACGAACGGCCTACCAACTAGGTCAACTTTCATCCGAACAAGTTATCTCTCGTTACCTTCAGGATCATGGTGAGTATCCTGAACATATTGGACTCTCAGTTTGGGGGACATCAACAATGCGCACGGGTGGGGACGACATCGCCCAGGCATTTGCGTTAATGGGAGTTCGCCCAATTTGGTCTCAAGGCTCAAATCGCGTTGTGGATATTGAGATAATACCCGGGTTTCAATTGGGTCGCCCAAGAGTGGATGTAACATTACGAATTTCAGGCTTCTTTCGAGATGCTTTTCCCAATGTGGTTCGTCTTTTTGATACCGCAGTTCAAGCTCTTGCGTGTTACGAAGAGCCCGGTGATAGCAATACTATACGTCGTCATGTGCTTGCTGAGGTAAATGCCTTAGAAGATAGCGGTTTTTCCAGTGCAGAGGCTCAAATCCGAGCAGCGCTGAGAGTGTTCGGTTCCAAGCCGGGTAGCTATGGAGCCGGTTTGCAGGGCTTAATAGATGAGGGGATTTGGGATAATGCTGCGGATCTTGCTAAGGCATATGTAAACTGGGGTGGATATAGTTACAGTAATGATAAATTTGGTGAAGCTAATTTTCTTGCATTCGAAAATAGATTATCGAAAACTCAAGTTGTTGTGCAGAATCAGGATAATCGTGAGCACGATTTATTGGATTCAGACGATTACTATCAATTTCAAGGTGGTATGAGTAATGCGGTGGAAGTGATTAGCGGTGAGCAGCCGACGGTTTATCATGGTGACCATTCAAATCCGTCGAATCCGAAGATTAGAACTTTAAAAGAAGAGTTAAATAGGGTGATACGTAGTCGAGTGGTAAACCCTAAATGGATTGCGGCCATGAGAGAACATGGATATAAAGGCGCCTTTGAAATGGCCGCAACTGTGGATTACTTATTTGCCTATGACGCAACTACTAATTTTGTTGACGATTATCAGTATGAAGCAGTTACTGATGCGTTTGTATTGGATAAGGAAAATCGGGAGTTCCTCCAGCAATCTAATCCGGATGCATTAAAGGAAATATCTGCAAGATTGATAGAAGCACAGCAGCGTGGACTTTGGCAAAACCCCGGCGATTATGAAGAAAAGCTGGGCGATATTTTAGTCGATGTTGATAACCGTCTTGAATCTCGAGAGTAAGAACCAGTATGCTTTTAAAAAATAAAAGTTAACAATACTCCGAGCATACATATACTAACCCATAGTAAGCTGGCTTTTTCTACCAGAGAAACTGATCGTCTAATGTCTGATGTTTTAGCAGCAGAGCCATTACCTAGAAACGGTTTATCTTCAACGACTCCGTTGTAGGATGTGGGGCCACCGAATTTTAATTTAAGCGCCCCGGCTCCACTACTCATGACCACGCCACCGTTTGGACTTTTGTGAACCGGTGCTTGAGATATCCAACAGCGAATAGAATTTCGGGTATTGCCGATCAGTGCAAAAGAGATAGCCGTTAACCGTGCAGGAATATAGCCTAGTACATCGTCAAGTCGGGCGGAAAATGTTCCAAATTTTGCAAAGCGCTGATTTTTATATCCCCACATCGCATCAAGTGTATTTATTAATCGATGCAATAGAACTGCAAACGGTCCTAATACTATAGACCAGAACAGGGAGGCGAAAAGGCAATCATTAGAGTTTTCAAGTATGGATTCAAGAGTCGATCCGACTATTTGCTGTTCGCGCATCGTACTCGTGTCGCGGCTAACGATCTGCGACAACTGTTCCCGTGCTTGAGTAATATTATTACTCAGCAGAGGACTTTCGACCGCATATGCGTGATTTTTCATACTTTGCCAGCCAATGGCAAAGTACAGAATGCCGGAAGCTATAATAGTCGATACCCAAAATGAATCCTGGTAGATCCATTGAATCCAGCCAACAAATGCAACCGGGGGAACGGTTATAGCTATTGTTGATATGACACCCAAAGAGAATGAATTATTCTTGTTTAAACGTTTCTCTATTTTACCTGCAATATTTCCGAACAATATCAGCGGGTGCAGTCGAGGTTCTCCCAATAATCTGTCCAACGCCAGTGCAATAACGATAATAATAATCGTGCTGTAATGTTCCATAACCAGCGCTCACACAACTATAAATTATTTAGTAAGGGTAGGTTGAGTATCTCGGAGAGACTCTTCAAATTTAAATTTTCTTTCATCATGGTCGCCACGCGATTAATTTCATGATCTCGAAATTTATCGTAGTCAAATTTTTTCGAATCTGTATGACCCGCCCACTTTAGTAGTGCTACGCACGCTTCGCTATTATCAAAAACACCGTGTAAATAGGTGCAAAATATTTGATTGTCACAAGATACCACGCCATCCTCACGACCATCTTCAAGGTTTATGGCGGGTCGAGACAATGCACTTCCATAGGTAGTACCCATATGTATCTCATAACCCCGAACAGGTGTTTGGCTGTTATATAGATATCCACTAATATTGGTTAGTTGTTTATTTGGTTCTAGACGGGTTTCGAATTGCATTAGACCAAGTCCTGAACAAGAGCCCGGAGGGCCTTCTAATCCATTTGGATCATGGATTTTTTCTCCAATCATTTGATACCCACCGCAAATGCCAATCAACTTTCCGCCGTAACGCAGATGCCTTTTTATATATTCCGGCCAGTTATTTTTTACTAGCCAATTCATATCTCCAATTGTATTTTTGCTGCCGGGTAGAATAACCAAATCGCAAGGCGGGATATCTTCTCCCTCTTCAACGAACCGAACAGAAACAGTTGGATTTAATTTCAGCACATCAATATCAGTATGATTGCTGATTCTGGGTATACGCGGCACAACCACGGAGAGAGTAACTGATTTGTTACTATCATCTGCGGTATTATCTAAGTCGACAGAGTCCTCAGCCTCGATATGTAGTCCATGTAAAAATGGCAGCACTCCTAGCGTTTCTTTTCTGGTCTTCTGAGTCAACCAATCCACACCACTATTAAGGAGCGATTTATCACCACGGAAGCGGTTGATGACGAAGCCTTTAATAAGCGCTCGTTCGTTTTCTGTCAGACACTCCAATGTTCCCGTGAGATGGGCAAAAACACCACCGCGGTCTATGTCGGCGACAAGAAGTACAGGGCAGTTTATGCGAGTTGCAAAACCCATGTTAGCAACATCGTGTTGCCGAAGGTTTATTTCAGCAGGACTTCCTGCTCCCTCTATGACAATGACATCATGCTTAGCTGCCAATCTTTCGTAGGACTCAAGGGCATAGTTAATGGCTGTTTTCTTAAATGCATGATATTCCACAGCACTCATGTCGCCGATTGAGTGACCGTGAATAATGACTTGTGCACCTTTATCATTCGTAGGCTTAAGTAAAATTGGATTCATATCAGTGTGCGGCTCTATGCCACAGGCCAACGCCTGAACCGCTTGAGATCGGCCAATTTCACCGCCGTTTATCGTTACAGCACTATTTAGCGCCATGTTTTGTGGCTTGAATGGAGCCACGCTTAGACCGGCGTTATGAAAAAGTCGAGCGAGCCCTGCTACAAGTACGCTTTTTCCAGCGTTGGAAGTAGTGCCTTGTACCATGAGTGTTGCAGTCATAAACGTTAGCTTTTTTGTGATGAAGGAGTTTTGTTGTGCTGTTGAGTATAATTCAGAGTACGCTGATGTCGGTGCTTTCATTGCGACTGAAATTACACTGAAAAGCGTTATCAATAGGCATAGGGTAAAAAGATCACAATATTTCATCGAAAACTGCTATTCGATAAAAAGCTTTAATTTAGTTCAAAGATTCAGCATATACTTACCCTATAAGATCCATTTAGACTGTCTATCAGGTAGCATATGTCCGAACTTAATCTAGAAACAGCTCGCCAAATTATTCAAACGACATTTGAGTATGGGTCGAAAAACAATATAAAGCCATTGGCCGTATTGGTTCTTGATAGTGGTGGGCATCCCCTTGCATTTGAACGGCAGGATGGGGCATCCGCTGGGCGGTTCGCTATTGCAAATGGTAAGGCGTATGGAGCCATTATGCTGGGTGTCGGTTCTCGTTCTCTTATGAGTCGTGCAGAACATCAATCTTACTTTGTGTTGGCTGCTAATGGTGCATTTGACGGTCGTGTTATCCCGATGCCTGGTGGCGTGCTTATACGCGATGAGAACAACAACCTTTTAGGTGCCGTAGGTGCCAGTGGAGATACGGCAGACAATGACGAAGCGGCGTTGCTTGCGAGTATTCATAGTGTTGGTTTGGTTGCTGATCCGGGTGAATAAGCTTTCGTATCTATCTGGGTATAACCGATAAATATGTCGGGATCAGAGGGTATTGATATGGAGTCGAAACAGAACGAGAAATCCGAAATCCTTAGTTGGCTTCGGTCTATAGGTCTAGAGACACTTGAGCCACTTTTAGTCGAGAACGATATAGATTTGGATGTGATTCAGGATCTCAATAATGACGATCTTAAGGAAATTGGTATATCGCTTGGCAATCGAAAACGTTTATTAAAAGCTTTAGCCCATTTATCTAATCAACAAACAAGCCCAGAAAAAGTCGAATCTTCAAGTAATATTATACCTAGTCTGGAAGTTAAGAGATTTAGTGCAGAGCACCGACATCTAACCGTAATGTTTTGTGATCTTGTCGGTTCAACAGCGTTGTCACAAGATTTGCATGTAGAGGATCTGCGGGAGCTGATAAATACATGCCAAACCAAATGGCGATCTGTGATTATTAAACACGGGGGGTATATAGCACGGTATATGGGTGATGGCCTGCTTGTATATTTTGGTTACCCCGAAGCACGTGAAGATGACTCTGTTCGTGCCCTACTAGCGGGACTTGCATTGGTTGCGGAAATGGATGAGATAAATGAAATTTTTTCGGATCATGTTCAAGCCCCGCTTGCTATTCGTGTGGGTGTTGCATCGGGTGCCGTTGTGGTCGGTGACCGGGTTGGAGAGGGTGAGTCACGGGAACATACTGTAGTCGGGGAAACACCGAACTTGGCCGCCAGATTGCAGGGCGTAGCATTACCCAATACAGTCGTTGTGTCTCCTTCAAGCCGTGAACTTGCGAGTGATGATTTTAGTTTTCTAGACTTGGGAGAACATAAACTAAAAGGCATTGCAGATCCGGTACGTGCTTATAGAGTTGAATCTGTTATTAATGTCGCTAGTCGTTTTGAAGCAAAAAAGCAACAAACACAACTGACTCCAATAGTCGGTCGGCAGCACGAAATATTACTTCTATTTGACCGATTCACGCAGGCTCAACAAGGGGAAGGGCAGGTTGTACTGCTTTCGGGCGAAGCGGGTATCGGAAAATCAAGAATCATAGAATCCCTGCGCGATCGTGTCGGTGGTCTATCGACGGCGAAAATCACCTACCAGTGTTCTCAGCATTATATCAATACTGCGTTACACCCGGTGATACAGCAACTGCATAGAGATACAGGTATAGAGCAGAGTGTTCGCCCAGAAAGCATTGAAAAGATTACGCGGTTTTTGAAGGAAAGAAAGCTCTCATCTGCTGATAATTTAGCAATTTGTTGTCAATTGCTTTCTGTTAAGTTTGATGCCAAGTCCGTTTTTTCTGAAATGCTTAATGATCAGCAGCGTGTAGCAACGTTAAGCTTTCTAGTGGACTATATATCCTCAACCTGTGTCAACAACACGAGTTTCATTGTCGTAGAAGATGTACATTGGGCGGATCCGTCGACACTTGATTTTCTAACCCGATTAATTGCTCGAATAGATAGCTTGTCGCTTTTACTCACAATATCATTCCGTCCTGAATTTGAGTCGCCGTGGAAAAATGTGAGTCATATAACATCATTGACCTTGAACCGGTTAAGTCGCGCGATGATTGTCGATTTAATTCATAGGGTTACTGGAAAAACTGATGTTCCAACGGTTGTCTGTGAGCAAATCATTCAGAAGACCGATGGAATTCCACTTTTTGTTGAGGAGATAACAAAGTCTATTGTGGAGTCTAATGTATTGTCAATATCCGCAAGCGAAGTTGCAAGTCGGTCGAAAAAGCAGATAGCTATTCCCGCAACACTGCATGATTCATTGCTTGCGCGTCTGGATAGGCTCGGAGTTGTAAAGGAGGTTGCGCAGGCGGCCGCAGTTATCGGGCGACAATTCAGTTTCGATCTGCTGCAGAAAGTGCTAAAACTGAATAGTGCTAATTTAACGGTAGCAATTGAAAAGCTTATTCTTTCGGGATTGATATTCAGAAGAGATGATGAGTTACGAGAGTATTTTATTTTTAAGCATGCTCTTGTACAGGATGCGGCATATCAAAGCATACTGCGAGACCGTCGCCGGAAAATACATAAATCTATCGCGGATGCAATGGTAGCAATGCTCGTGGGTAAGGAGGTAATAGAGTCGGAATTAATTGCATACCATTATTCTCATGCGCATTTCTTTGAGAGTGCAGTGCCATTGTGGTTGGAAGCGGCACAGCTTTCAATAAAACGTTCATCTGATAAAGAAGCGGTAGGACATCTTACCAATGGGCTTGAATCGCTTCTTAGTCTGCCTCTGAGTAAGGAGCGGGATAAAACTGAATTACAATTTCGGATATTATTGGCTGGAGTACTTCGGACTATAAAAGGGTGGGGAGATGAGCAGTCTGTTTTTAGCATTAACCGGGCTCGTGAGCTTTGCGAAAAACTCGATGATAAAGTTCAGTTGATGGATATCCTGATGTTCGAGAGAATCAAATGTTGGCGTGATGCGCGCTATAACGAAGCATTGGATGTTGCGCTACAACTACGCACTCTTGCGCTGCAACTGAATTCTTCGCTTGAGGCCGCATATGCCGATGTTGCCATGGGTTTCCCCAATCTGGCCTTGGGGGAAATACAAAAGGTATCGGAGTCGGCGCGTGCTCTACGACTTTTATATGATCCAAATGTACACGGTATTTTTCGATTTCGTTACGGTATTGATATGTCGGTGGTTGCAGGTGCCATGACTGTATATTGTCAGGTTCTATTATTAACACCGGAACGCTCCATTTCGACTATTGATTTAGTTATTGAAAAAGCCAGAGAGATTGATCATGCCGGCACATTGGTATGGGCGCTTAATTGGGTGGGTGCACAGCCTTCGGCTATGCGAGGTGATCGGCGCAGGTGTTTGGCGTTTGCAACTGAGGTTATGGAATTGCCTGAGCATGCCCGATCACCGATGGATTTTGCTTGGAGTCAGGTGTTTGCAGGGTGGTCTATAGCATCCATGGGAGAGTCTTCAAGAGGCTTAAAACTTATATCGGAAGGCATTGATTATCTTGAAGCTGAGAGCGTTTTAATGCTTCGATCGTTGCATCTTGCGCTGTATCTGGACTGCTTGCTGCAGAGTAGCTTGATAGAAGATTCGGAGCGGGTAATGAAGAGGATTGGAGCACATCTGCAGGATAGTGGTGAGTGTTTTTGGAATGCAGAAATCTTTCGCCTAAAAGCGATATTGATTCGAAAGACGGGCGGTTCAATAGATGAAATTAGACAGTGTTTGGAGCACGCAAATTTATTCACGTATGGGCAAGGGACACTGCTATCGAGACGTATAGAAAAAGACCTACAGAGTATTGATCCCAGTAATGCTTAATTCTCGTTCTCTTAAGCACCAGGTCTTTATTGCTCGGGCAGGTCTAGCTACAATTTAATCGCCTTGCGATAACTAACGACCAATGTGCATCAATAAGATATTTCGATGGTGTACGCGCGGGTCTTAACATGAAACATACTGTTTTTTTGAACACATATACCGCGCGTGAATACATTTAAAACTAGTTTTTCTCGTTCAAAGCAGAGATGATTCTGTGGCAATAAAGGCTACATGTACCCGAAACCCGAACAATTTAGTAAATCAAGCCTTACCTATTCTCTTAGTCGTTTACCGGCAGAGTCATACGGTGGTTCGGCTAAAACTCGCGCAGTATGAGGTTTTCCTAGAATAAATATTTCTACATTATCGCCGGCACTAACCAGGTTATGTTGTACATATCCCATAGCCAATGATTGACCCACCGAATACCCATATGCACCGGATGTGACCCGTCCTGCCGGCGTGCCGTCGGTTAAGAAAATAGGCTCGCCACCGGAGGCATCGGCTTTATCCGTATCCACTGCGAAAAGTACCAGTCGTTCTCGCGGTGGATTATTGGCAATCTTAAGATAGGCTTGTTTATTAAGAAACTCTTTGTTTAGTTTTATTAACCGTTCGAACCCGACTTCCTGGGGCCAATACTCTGGTGAATACTCTCGTCCCCAACTTCCATAGCCTTTTTCAATTCGCAGAGAGCCGAGTGCGCGTCCGCCGACGGGGCCGCCTCCGTATTTTTTCGCAGTTTCAATCAGAGTAGCATAAAGTTTTGCTTGATCTTCAGTGTCGCAATGCAGCTCCCACCCTAAATCTCCGGTAAAACTCACACGAACTGCAATAAGTGATATTCCGGCTATGCTAATTTTTTTCGATCGTAGGAAGGGAAACTCAGGTGTTGAAAGACTGGTATCGGTTAATTCTTGGAGTAAATCACGGGATTTAGGGCCGGCTACGTTAAACCCACAAATTTTTGTTGTTGCGACTTCAAATGTGGTTTTAGCCGGTAGCGGTACCATATTGAAAAAGCGTTGATGGTAACGTTCAGCCATACCTGAGCCTATCATCATGAATTCATTCTCGCCGAGTTTCGTCACAGTGAAGTCGCCCACGATGCCTCCTCGAACCCCGATTAACGGACTTAGGCACGATCGACCAATAATGCTTGGTGCATTATTGGCTAAAAGAGAATTTAACCATTGTTCTGCGCCGCTGCCGTTAATTCGATAATTGGCAAAATTAGATATATCAATTATACCGACCTGATTTCGTAGCATTTTGACTTCCTGCCCCACGGGTTCAAACCAGTTTTGTCGTGTAAATCCGTTTGTTTCAGAAACGACTTCGGCGTCCTGTGAAAACCAAAGAGGGTGTTCCCATCCGCAATTTAATCCAAAAACAGCCCCCATGTTTTTTTGATAATTATACGCTGGTCGGACTCGAGCCGGACGTCCGGCGTCTCGCTCTTCATTAGGGAAATGAATCTTAAATCGATGGGTATACTGGTCTTCAACCCGTGCTTTAGTAAACTTTTTGTCAGCCCACTCGTCAAAACGAGCAAGGTCCCATGCAAACATGTCTAGTTTCGGTTCTCCCTCGATAATCCATTCAGCAGACAGTAAGCCGAGTCCGCCCGACTGAGAAAATCCTGGGATAATTCCATTACAGCAAAAATAATTTTTTAGTTCAGGCACGGGGCCGAATAATGCACTTGAATCGGGTGACCAGATCATTGGACCATTGATAACCCGTTTTATCCCAGCCGACCCAAGTGCAGGTACGCGTTCGATGGCACGCATTATATTCTCTTCTATTCTACCGAGGTCGTCGGGAAATAGTTCGTGCCCAAAATCAAGTGGGGTAGTTTCGTCAGCCCAAAAGCGCATGTCCTTTTCATAGGCACCGACCAAAAGCCCATTGCCCTCTTGTCGCAGATAATACTCACCGTCTCGATCTGCGATTGAAGGCAATCTGCAATGGTGGGCATCTACTTCATCAATTTTCTCGGTGACAAAGTATTGGTGTTCTGTCGGAATCAAAGGCAGTTCGATACCGGCAAGTTTTGCGACTTCACGACCCCACAAACCAGCCGCATTGATAACCCACTGTGTATGAATTGCACCTTTGTCAGTGTCGACAAGCCACGATCCATCGGATTGTTGAATTGTGTTTATAACTGGAGTAAATCGATGTATTTCAGCACCTAGATTACGCGCGCCCGTTGCATATGCCATGGTCACTCCGGACGGATCTACGTTTCCTCCATCCGGTTCGTACATGATGCAGCGAATCCCGCTGTAGTCGACCAATGGGTGAAGTTTTTGTGCTTCGGCCAAATCAATTTCGTGAAAGTTCATGCCATAGTAACGCGCTTTTGCTTCCTGCAAGCGTAGTTGGTGCTCTCGCTCTTCCGTCTGAGCTAGATAAAGTGAGCCAGGTTGAAATATGCCGCAACCCTGACCGGTTTCCTTTTCCAGTTCCTTATACAGATTCATCGTGTAGTGTTGGATTCGACTAATATTGTTTGAATCGTGTAATCCATGAATCCCGGCTGCGGCATGCCAGGTGGAACCAGAAGTGAGTTCATCACGTTCGAGCAAAACGGATTCTGTCCAGCCCATTTTGGCCAAATGGTAGAGTATGGAACAGCCAATAAGGCCACCTCCGATAACAACAGCTTGTGCATGGGTTTTCAAAGTATGCGACTCCTGATAATAACTAACGGGTGAAATATTTGGATTTATTGCTTGCAGGCTAAGCAGGCAGAATAGCAAATTTACGGTTCATGCTCTTTCATTTATATTTTGATAATCAAGGTGTATTTTTTTGCCTAGTATCGCTAACTCGATAAATAGATACTAGAGGTATATAGAACGTTTATACTACGCGAGTCAATTTCGTCGCTTTTGCTATGTCTACTACTTATATCCTTGGAATATCTGCTTACTATCACGATAGTGCCGCTGCACTTGTTAAAGATGGTGAAATCGTTGCTGCCGCCCAAGAAGAGCGATTTACGCGTAAGAAGCATGATGCAGGATTTCCGGTGAATGCTATTAGCTGTTGTTTAAAGGAAGCCGGTATTGAGTTACGGGATGTGACCTATGTGGTCTTTTACGATAAACCGCTTATTAAATTCGAACGGCTTATAGAGACTTACTTATCCTATGCACCGCGAGGATTTCGTTCGTTTTTGTCCGCAATGCCTGTTTGGCTCAAGGAGAAGTTGTTTTTAAAAACAACCTTAAAGCGTGCACTCGCTGAACTTGGTGATATGGAGGTTTCTGAATTACCAAAATTACTATTTAACGCGCATCATGAAAGTCACGCTGCATCGGCTTTCTATCCGAGTCCATATCAGCAGGCGGCAGTGATGTGTCTGGATGGTGTGGGTGAATGGGCTACGACGTCGGTTTGGATTGGTGATGGTAATCAGTTGAAACTTGAGTGGGAGATAAATTTCCCTCATAGTTTGGGACTACTATACTCTGCGTTTACCTACTATACGGGCTTCAAGGTTAATTCTGGAGAGTATAAGTTAATGGGGCTTGCGCCCTATGGCGAGCCCGTATACGCGCAAAAGATCATGGATGAGTTGATGTATCTTAAGGATGACGGAACCTTTCGTCTGAATATGAGTTGCTTTAATTATGCGGCTGGATTGACCATGACCAATCGAAATTTTGATAAAATTTTTGGTGGTCCTCCGCGCAGCCCAGAGTCTGAAATTACCCAGAAGGAGATGGATATAGCGCGGTCGATACAAGAGGTAACTGAACAGGTTGTATTACGACTTGCTCAGACTGTGCATAAAGAGACAGGTCAGGATTACTTATGTCTTGCAGGTGGTGTTGCACTAAACTGTGTTGCAAATGGACGTCTATTACGCGAAGGACCATTTAAAGATATTTGGATTCAGCCTGCTGCGGGTGACGCCGGTGGCGCCCTTGGGGCGGCACTTAGTGTGTGGCACAGTTATCTCGATAAGCCCAGATGCAGTATCAAGAAGGATCAAATGCGTGGCTCGTATTTGGGCCCGGCATTTAGCAATAAAAATATCAGATCTTTTCTGGATGACATAAATGCACCGTATCTGGAATATGATGATAAAGAGCTAATGCCAAGGGTCGCAGAGATTTTAGACGGCCCGAACGTAGTGGGTTGGTTTAATGGAAAGATGGAATTTGGCCCAAGAGCGTTGGGCGGTCGATCTATAATCGGTGACCCGCGTAATACGGATATGCAATCGGTTATGAATTTGAAAATTAAATATCGAGAATCGTTTCGACCGTTTGCACCTGCGATTAAAGCGGAGAAAGTATCCGATTGGTTCGATCACGATCGATCCAGTCCATATATGCTGATAGTCGCACCTGTAAAAGAAGATAAACGTTTAAGTGATGAAGAAGGTGCGAGCACTGTATTTGGGATCGAAAAACTCCACCAAATTCGTTCGAAAATACCAGCTGTGACTCATGTGGATTATTCAGCCAGAATCCAGACGATCCATAGTGAAACAAACCCAAGGTTCTATAAATTGATCGATGCTTTTGAGCAAAAAACTGGGTGTCCGATCCTGATTAACACTTCCTTTAATGTTCGCGGCGAACCAATAGTGCATACACCAGAGGATGCGTATCGGTGTTTTATGCGGACCGACATGGACTACCTTGTTCTTGAGAATTGCTTGCTGGCAAAGACAGATCAGCCGGAAGTTGAGCAGGACGATTCGTGGAAAACCGAATTCGAACTAGATTAGAGTCAAACTTATGAAAGTAGCGCATAATACTAAGACTTCGGATGGCCCGTCTGTTGCTGAGTTAAAAAAATTCGGTTTTCTTTTTACCGCATTCGTTTGTGTGATTTTTGGACTTTTATTGCCCTATCTCTTCTCGCGTCCCGTATCAGTAATTCCCTGGGGTGTGGGGGGAGTTGTCGCCGTATGGACATTGATTGCTCCAGCAACTCTGTCTGGTTTTTATAAATACTGGATAAAGTTTGGCAATCTGCTTAACTTTGTGAATACTCGAATAATTTTAGGACTGGTATTTTATGTAATGTTTATGCCCTTTGGTTTTGTCATGCGTTGCTTCGGACATGACCCGATGCAGCGAAAAAACAAACGCGATGAGCCGTCGTTTCGCAGCATACCCGCAAAACGGTCGTCAAAACACCAGGATCATCCTTACTAGCACTGGTTTTCTTTTGTCCTATGTCTGGCAAAGAATTCTAATTGGTCTTGCTTATATCGTCTTGGGCATATAGTGTCGGGTTTCGAGAGTTGACCAGACAGTCGCCGCGTCAGTATTTTGATGGGGAGGAAAGTCCGGGCTCCATAGGGTAAGGTGCCAGGTAACGCCTGGGCGGTGTAAACCGACGGAAAGTGCCGCAGAAAATATACCGCCTGAATGCCTCGGCATTTAGGTAAGGGTGAAATGGTGCGGTAAGAGCGCACCGCGTTTGTGGTAACACAAATGGCAGGGTAAACCCCACCTGGAGCAAGACCAAATAGGGATCCGTCTGGTGTGACCCGCATTGGATCCGGGTAGGTTGCTTGAGCCTGATGGCGACGTCAGGCCTAGATGAATGATTGTCAGGTGCATTGTAAGATGTGCCGTACAGAACCCGGCTTATCGGTCAACTCTCGAACTTCGTCGGTTTTAGCTAAAAAACGACATCAAAACACCACTTCTTTATCTGATAAATCAACACAAAAGATCTCTATTTAACTTGACCTGAGTTTGTGCGCTGCATATAGTGTTGCATTGTGGTGAATTGTGGTGAATTTTGGTTTTTTAGGGTTATATTTTGATGTTTCGTGGCGCAACTAGTCTAAATCTGGACTCCAAAGGTCGTATCGCGATACCTGCCAGGTACCGGGAGGCTGTCGTACGTCAGTGCGAAGGCAACCTGATCATCACAGTAAACAACACAAACGAACGCTGCCTTTGGTTATTTACGCTACCCGAATGGGAGGCAGTGGAAAAGAAAGTGGTTGAATTGCCTAGTTTTAGTTCACAAGCCCAATCGTTGAAGCGACTACTCATTGGATACGCTAGCGATTGCGAAATGGATGCCAATGGGCGTCTGAGGATCGCGCAACCACTTATAGATTTTGCCGGACTGGATAAACACTTAATGCTCATTGGTCAGGGTAATAAGTTCGAAATTTGGGACGAAACACTGTGGAATACCAAGTGTAAGCAATGGACTGAGTTGCCTGAAGATCAGGAGTCAATTTCCGAGCATCTAATGAACTTGTCACTCTAGATGAGCGACACTGGCCATAATCCGGTCCTGTCTCGTGAGGTCTTAAGTGCGTTGAACTTACCTGCGAACGGCTCTCTTATTGACGCAACCTTTGGGCGAGGTGGACATACCAGTCTATGCTTACGAAGTTTGAATGCAAATGGTCGTGTGCTCGGTATAGATAGGGACCTAGAAGCGGTTGGGTTTGCGGCGCATGAGTTCTCAGAAGAGCAAAGACTTTTTGTTCAGCACGGCAGTTTTTCTCGCTTAAACGAGTTTTGGAAGTTGCATTTTGATAGCAAGCCCGTGGACGCAATACTTATTGATCTTGGGGTTTCTTCACCTCAACTCGATCAGGCGGAGCGAGGTTTTAGTTTCATGAAAGATGGCCCGCTGGATATGCGTATGGATACAAGCAGGGGAGATACTGCGCTTCAGTGGCTGACTTATGTGTCTGAAGATGAGCTTTCCCGAACTTTGCGTAAGTATGGTGAGGAGCGGTTTTCACGAAGAATCGCAGCTGCAATAAAACTGGCTTTTGTTGACGACGAGTTAAAAACAACGGCGGACTTGGCCCGAATAGTAGTGGCTAATGTTCCTGTTAAAGAACGCAACAAGCATCCTGCAACACGATCATTTCAAGCCATTCGAATCGCCATAAACGAAGAACTTAGGGAAGTGGAAGTTGTCTTACCCCAAGCGCTTGACTGTTTACGAGAAGGTGGAAGGCTGGTTGTTATTAGTTTTCATTCTCTAGAGGACCGGATTGTAAAACGTTTCATTCGTGATCAAGCCCGAGGGGATAACTTTCCCCCAGAATTGCCAGTGATGGCGAATCAATTGCGTCCAAGATTAAAGCCCATTGGAAAGGCGGTGCGGGCAAAAGGTGATGAGTTATCGTCCAACCCGCGTGCTCGAAGCGCGGTGCTGCGTGTGGCAGAGAAAATATGCTGAAGCTGCAAAATATTGTTTTATTTTTTCTAGTTCTTGGGAGTTGTGTAGCATTGGTTTTCGTTCGGGCTGAAAGTCGATTTACCTATGCTGAACTGCATGATCTTGAGCAGCATCGCGATATGCTTGAGGTGGAATACGGTCGATTGTTAATTGAACGGGCGACATGGTCTTTAAGTCACCTAGTGGAACGTGAAGCCCAGTCTTCACTGGAAATGAGTCGACCGGAGGAGTCTGTAACCGCTACGCTTTTAGTAGGTGCGTCGCAATGAAAAAACGCACCGCGACAAAATCACACTTTAGCCCGTTACGGCATTGGTCCCTTTTAATCCTTCTGTTTGGCAGTTTTTTGGTTCTGGGGTTGCAGGCTGGCATGCTCCAGTGGGAGCAAGGCGAATTCCTCAAGCAGCAAGGGGAAGCTCGTGTAGTGCGTACCTTAACTATCAAGCCTACTCGTGGTCGTATTCGTGATAGGAACGGAGAGCTTCTCGCGGTAAGTACACCAGTGGATTCATTATGGATGGATCCTCAACTGCTTTGCGAAAGCAAATCTGCTATGACTCAAGTCGCGAGTGCGCTTGGGAGAAGCGAAGCTAGTTTGGCTCAAGAGTGTGTTAAAGCAGGCAATACGAGTTTTCGCTTTCTGAAGCGTCATATGGCACCTGCCGATGCAAGTAAAGTTTTGGAATTGAATATTCAAGGCCTTTTTAGTCAACGAGAATACAAAAGATATTATCCAACGGGCCCGAATAGTGCTCATATTGTTGGATTTACCAATATTGATGATGTTGGCCAAGAAGGGTTAGAGCGTAATTTTGACGCCCTATTGAGCGGCACCTCCGGTCGGATTCGAGTTGTGCGTGACCGAAAAGGGCGAGTTATTGATAGTGTGGATCGGCTCAAAGAAGTTGAGCATGGTGAAGATCTCGATATTAGCATCGATAGTCGAATTCAATACGCCACACGAAGAGCACTGGCAAAAGTTGTTCGGGAGTTTAATGCCGTTGGTGCTTCAGCTGTTGTACTTGACAGCCACACTGGCGAAATATTGTCTATGGTGAATTTTCCAGATTACAACCCTAATAGACGACGTAGCGGAGAATCGTCAACCTATCGCAATCGGGCGGTTACTGATTTGTTTGAGCCTGGTTCAACAGTGAAGCCGTTTACAGTGGCAATGGCACTCGATAGCGGTGAGTTTAATGTAGAGCAAATAATTTCCACAAGTCCCGGCGAGATGAAAATTGGTAGGCATGTCATTCATGATGTACATGATTATGGCGATTTATCAGTTTCTCGTGTGATCATAAAATCCAGCAATGTTGGCGTTGCGAAAATTGCACTGCAACTGTCTCCGCAACAGCTTGTGGGAGTATTACACAACGTTGGGTTTGGCGCTCCAAGTGGTGTTGAGCTGCCGGGGGAGCGCGCTGGGTATTTGCCGCGCAGGGAGAAATGGCGACCTATTGAGCATGCGACGCTGTCGTATGGCTATGGCCTATCATCCACACCTATTCAGCTCGCTCAGGCTTACTCGGTTTTGGCGAATGGTGGAAAACTAGTTCCTTTAACCATTCGTAAGCGTCGACAACCGGCGAAATCGGAACGGGTTTTGGCCGAAAGTGTGGTTAATAAAATAACGCAAATGCTTGAATTGGTTGTAAGCAGTGCGGGTACAGCAAAGCGTGCAAGCGTTCCTCATTACCGTGCTGCGGGCAAAACCGGGACCAGTAAAAAAGTCGTAGATGGGCGATATGCTGCGAATAAGTATTTTTCGTCTTTTGCGGGATTTGCTCCTGCATCAAATCCGCGATTTGTTATGGCTGTGGTTGTAGATGAACCAAGGAAGGGAGGTTACTTTGGTGGCCTTGTTGCCGCTCCGGTATTTGCAGAAGTGATGGCTGAGACGCTACGCCTGTATAATGTTCATCCGGATAAAATATCACCCGATGCTCAGCACGTTGCGCGGCTTGTACGTCCGGAAGGTGATGTATGAATATCGGATCTGCGCCTGTTACATTGGGTCAATTGACGAAAGGCATCGTCACTCACGGGTTTGACGATCTGCCAGTTTTTGGAATGACTCTGGACAGTCGTAAAGTTAGGGACGGAGATCTGTTTCTGGCCATTTCGGGACAGGCTGTAGATGGGCGCGACTTTATAAATCAGGCCTATGAACGCGGAGCGGTCGCGGTTCTTGCTGAAACACCGGTAAAAACTGAGAACGATTCTAGGACCGTTGTGGCGATTGATGAACTATCTAAATATGCAGGTTTGATAGCGAATCGGTTTTATAACTATCCATCAAAGCATATTCGTGTTGTTGGGGTCACCGGTACAAATGGGAAAACGACATGCTGCCACATTCTTGCGCAAGCGTTGAATGAATTAGGTAGTTGTGCGAGCGTAATTGGAACAATCGGTAATGGAGTGCTCGGGGCGTTAAGGGATAATTCGTTGACCACACCCGATGTGCTGAGTGTTCATCAGGAACTATCGAAGAATTTGAGTGAGGAAGCAGATGTGGTTTGCATGGAAGTATCTTCCCATGCGCTTGATCAGAATCGTGTTGACGGCGTGCTTTTCGATGTCGCGGTATTTACGAATCTAAGTCAGGATCACCTTGATTATCATCACGACATGACAAGCTATGGTAAGGCTAAGTCGAAGTTATTTCAAATTAAGTCGTTATCAAGCTGTGTAATTAATATTGATGATGTCTTTGGTTGCCAACTTAGTCAATTAATCGAGCCAGAGCTACTTTGGACCTATGGGGTTTCTGAGCAGGCAAGAGTTCGTCAGCTATTAGCAAAGGTAGAGCGTAACCATATTAGAATTGATTGCAGGGTCAATGGAGCTGTGGTCGAAATAAAAGCACCATTGGCAGGCGCTTTCAATGTCTCTAATGTGTTGGCTGTTTTCACAACATTAATGGCTATGGGCTATTCTTCAAATAAAGCGGTTGAATCCTTGCTGGCTACTAGGCCTGTACCGGGAAGAATGGAACTGATAGATGTCTTAGGAAAGCCGCTCGTTGTAATCGATTTTGCACATACTCCAGATGCACTTGATAACGTATTAAAGAACTGCCGAGGGTTAACTCAAGGTAAGGTTTGGGTTGTTTTCGGATGCGGTGGTGATCGTGATAAGGGTAAACGCCCTCAAATGGGTGCAGTAGCATCACAATTAGCGGATCACGCGATTATAACTAACGATAATCCCCGACATGAAAAGCCGGAGTTAATTGCTGCAGATATTTGTGCGGGGATGAACGGACGTCAACAAGTTTGTCTCGACCGTAAACAGGCAATAGCCCAGGCGTTGAAAAATGCAGGTAAAGATGACTTGATTTTGATCGCAGGGAAAGGGCACGAAACGGATCAGGATTTTGGCAGTTATAAACAATCTTTTTCCGATCGAGCCGTTGTCGCTGAGTTATTCGAGCTAAGACAATGATGACTCTTTCTGCTGCAGCCAAAATCATGAATGCACAACTAACCGGGAAAGATCAGGTGTTTACATCAGTGTGCACTGATTCTCGTTCTATTGCGACTGGTGCTCTGTTTGTCGCATTAAAAGGTGACCGTTTTGATGGACATGATTTCGTTGAGCAATCACGTTCTCACGGTGCGACTGGAGCATTAGTTGATCATTTTATAGACACACATCAGTCGTGCATTCGCGCGGATAACACGTTGACTGGTTTGCAACAACTTGCAGCGACATGGCGTAGTCGTTTCACCGGAAGAGTTATAGGTGTTACAGGCAGCAACGGTAAAACCACTGTTAAGGAAATGGTCGGTGCGATTTTATCTAAATTTGCCTCAACTCTAATTAGCGAAGGTAATCTAAATAACCATATAGGTGTGCCGCTCTCTCTACTTAGGCTAAATCAGAGTCATCGATTCGCAGTAATTGAGATGGGTATGAATCATTCGGGTGAATTGACCACACTTACGGAAATGGTACGCCCTGATATAGCCATTATTACTAATGCTGCCGAGGCTCATCTTGAAGGTCTTGGTTCAGTCGATCGTGTTGCCAAGGCAAAGGCTGAGATATTTTTAGGGCTGAAAGATGGCGTAGGTGTTATCTGTGGCGATGATCCTTTCGCGCCATATTGGCAGAGCCAACTTGGAGCGAATAAGTGCCGTACATTCGGCCTTGAATCAGGTAATGACCTCCAAGCTTCCGTTGAGTACACAGAAAATGCATCGACTATTGACTTCGACTATAAAGGACGGACTTTATCGGTACGTCTAGGCATCGCTGGAAAGCATAATGTTCTAAATGCGCTAGCAGCTATAACAGTAGCTGAGCTTTTGGATATCAATTCAGATTGCGTGGTGTCAGGACTAGAGTCATTTCAACCAGTTAAAGGTCGCGGACAGACCTTATCGGTCCTGGGTAAAGTATTAATAGATGATAGTTATAACGCTAATCCTGCATCGTTGAATGCTGCGATTGAGGTGTTAAGCCAGTACAAGGGATGCAAGATGCTTGTGCTAGGCGATATGGGTGAGTTAGGGGCAGATGCTGCGGAATTTCATAGCAGCGCTGGCCTAGCAGCCAAACATGCAGGTGTCGATATTTTACTAACAGTGGGACCGTTGTCAAAACACGCTGCGATTGCCTTTGGCGAGCCGCAGCACGCATTTACTGATATGGAAGAGTTGATTGGCGAAGTGAAAAAGCGCTTCTCAAGAATTGACGTAATGCTGGTCAAGGCTTCGAGAAGTATGCGTATGGAACGGTTAGTAAATACAATTATAAATATGGAGGAAGTTGCCTGATGTTACTCTATTTGGCTGACTATCTAGCGGAATACTACAGTGCCTTTGGTGTTTTTCGGTATTTGACCTTACGGGGTATTTGCGGTGTTCTTACAGCATTAACTATATGCTTTCTGGTTGGTCCACTGATGATCCGTAAACTCAGTTATCACCAAATCGGTCAAACAATTCGAGATGATGGACCACCAACTCACTTTGAGAAGGTCGGGACTCCGACAATGGGCGGAGCGTTAATTTTAGTATCCGTAGCGTTATCAACGCTTCTCTGGTCTGACTTATCTAATCGGTTTGTCTGGGTGGCGCTTCTCACATGTATCGGCTTTGGTGTTATTGGGTGGGTCGATGACTATAAAAAACTAGTTCACAAAGACCCTAAAGGTATGGGCGCCGGGCCGAAATTTTTCTGGCAAAGTGTTGCTGGCCTGGCGGCTGCTCTGGTGTTATACAGCACAGCAGAATCTCCCGCTGAGTTGCATCTAATCGTGCCCTTATTCAAAGAAGTATCTATAGACCTTGGGATCGGTTTCGTATTACTTACTTATCTGGTTATTGTTGGAACTAGCAATGCAGTTAACCTTACAGATGGCTTGGATGGTCTGGCAATATTACCGACGGTGCTCGTCTCAGGCGCCTTGGCAATTTTTGCGTATCTGACCGGGCACAGTATTTTCTCCGAATACTTAAGTATTCCCTATATTAATGGTGTTGGAGAGATATTGATATTCTGCGCTGCGTTAGTGGGTGCCGGTTTGGGTTTCTTATGGTTCAACACTTATCCCGCCATGGTTTTTATGGGCGACATTGGCGCGTTAGCTTTGGGGGCTGCGATAGGTGTTGTGGCGGTTATTGTTCGGCAGGAGATTGTGCTTTTTATTATGGGTGGTGTTTTCGTTATTGAAACACTTTCTGTGATTCTTCAAGTGGCGTCATTTAAGATGTTTGGCAAGCGAGTTTTTCGTATGGCGCCGCTGCATCATCATTTTGAATTGAAAGGTTGGCCTGAGCCGCGGGTCTGTGTTCGTTTCTGGATTATTTCAGTGATACTCGTACTTATTGGTCTTGCGACTTTGAAGGTTCGTTAATGATGAATGCCGCCTACAAATGTCCGAACTATGAACAAGAAGCTAGAACGCTTGTTGTCGGGTTAGGTCAAACCGGGCTTTCGGTAGTGCGGTATCTCGTTAAGCGTGGTCAATCAGTATCTGTTGTCGACAGCCGCGAAGCGCCTCCGATGCTAGAGGAGCTTAATAATATAGATGCAGATATTGAAGTATTGCTTGGTGATTTCAAGCCTAGCTTTTTCTGCACCTTTCAAAACGTAATATTGAGTCCCGGCATCTCACGTTCTGAAGAAGCTGTTCAAGCGGTAATTAGTGCCGGAGCAGATGTTGTCGGCGATGTCGAATTATATGCTCGGAATTGCGATGTTCCTGTGATCGCCATAACAGGTTCTAACGGCAAAAGCACGGTAACCAAGCTAGTAGTTGAAATGCTTAACGCTGCGGGAAAACGCGCGATCGCTGGAGGAAATATTGGTGTGCCGGTATTGGATCTGTTGGATAGAGTTAATGACCAATGGCATGTTTTGGAGTTATCGAGTTTTCAGTTGGAATCAACAGAAAGTCTATGTCCAAAAAGCGCCGTAGTATTGAATATTAGTGCCGATCACATGGATAGATATACCGGACTGGAAGACTATATTTCGGCTAAGCAGAAAATATACAAACATACTGAAAACATAGTCATCAATCTACAAGAACCCTATTTACTGCCGACGAGGGCTGAAGATGATGTGACGGGCTTTGGTTTAGTCTATAACCCGATCGATGGTCAGTTTGGAATATGTAATTATAATAATTCGATCTGGTTATGCCGCGGAACGACGCCGCTCATTAATACGTCAGACATCTATTTGCAGGGTGAACACAACTGGTTAAATATTCTTGCAGGCATGGCGTTAATCGAATCTGCAGGCATTTCCCTGGAAACAAGAATGCTAGATGCGGCGAAAAAATGTATTGGTTTGCCTCATCGTATGGAGTTAATACGAACTCGATTTGGCGTGCGCTGGATCAATGATTCAAAGGGGACGAATGTAGGTGCTACTGTTGCAGCACTGGCTGGTCTGAATTTACCGGTGGTGCTAATTGCTGGTGGGCAAGCTAAAGATGCGAACTTGAAGCTATTGACAGCTGCTTGCGCCGCGAATGTGAAACATGTGTGCCTCATCGGCGAAGATGCTGAGAAATTTGATGTTGCATTAACGAATATTGTGCCATTAAGTCACTGTGATAGCTTACAAGATGCAGTTAATATTTCAGAACAGCTGTCGGAGCCAGGGGAAGTTGTTTTATTTTCTCCTGCCTGCGCTAGTTTTGATATGTTTCGAAACTTCGAGCATCGAGGTGATGTGTTTCGTCAATATGTTCTGGAGTTAAGTGAATGAGTACCGTGAAGAAACATACGGGTATTCTTCCTATGACAGACTTTGGTCGTATGGATGCCTGGTTATTGATCAATACGTTGCTTTTGGTATCGTTAAGCATTGTGATGGTCTATTCGGCAACAATCGTCACAGATGCGCAAAGCTATGCAAGTGGTATCGGTCGAGCCGGAAAACATGCAATATACGTTGCTGTTGGGCTATTAGGAATGACTGTCATAGCACATATTCCCATGTCATTTTGGCAACGTTTTGCCCGTCATTTTATGGTCTTTGGAGTGCTGTTATTAGCTTTAATTCTGATTCCAGGCATCGGATACGAAGTGAATGGCAGTACGCGCTGGTTAGTTGTTGGACCCTTAAGAATACAGCCTTCTGAATTCATGAAGTTATTCATGATTATATACATGGCCGACTATCTTACTCGTCGTCGAGCTCAGTTGAAAAGCTTCAAATTAGGTGTGCTAAATATTGCAGTCGTAGTTGGAATTGTTGGCGGGCTTTTACTGCTTGAACCTGATTTGGGCACCACTATTGTCATCGCTTCAACTGTGTTTGCAATGATGTACGTATCCGGCGTTCGTTACTCTCATATGCTGTTGTGTGTAATTGTGGCCGGAACCGCTTTTGTTTTACTGGCGGTTTTATCGCCTTACCGGCTTGAGCGCGTGATGAGTTTTCAAAATCCTTGGGCGGACCCATGGGATAGTGGTTTTCAGTTATCACAAGCGCTTATCGCGTTTGGTCGCGGTGAGTGGTTTGGCATGGGGCTTGGCCAAAGTATTCAGAAGCTGTTTTATTTACCTCATGCTGCAAATGATTTTCTGGCCGCGGTTATTGCCGAGGAGTTAGGGTTTGCAGGCATGTTGGTTCTAATTAGCATGTATGTGGCGTTCCTTTGGCGTGGCTTTTCTATCGCAGCGAAAGCTGAAAAATCGGGACATGACTTTGCGGCTCGCTCTGCCCATGGCGTCATAATTCTGATTAGTTTGCAAGCGATTGTTAATCTCGGTGTAAATATGGGGGTTCTACCAACAAAGGGAATTACCCTGCCTCTTATGAGTTACGGTGGAAGCAGCATAATCGTTACGCTTGCACTGGTTGGTTTGGTTTTTGCTGTTGATAGGGAACTTCGAACTCCAGCTGGGAGTCGTCGCAAATGAAAACATTAATGGTCATGGCGGGTGGTACCGGTGGACACGTATTTCCTGCACTAGCAGTTGCCAACTACTTAAGAGAGCAGGGTGTTCGTATAGTATGGCTCGGTACTAAGTCTGGAATAGAAGCTAAGGTTGTTCCCGCCGCTGGTTTTGACATTTGTTGGATGTCTGTTACGGGGCTTCGCGGTAAGGGATTAAAACGATTGCTAACGATGCCATTCATGTTAGGTCGAGCGTTAATTCAGGGAATAAAAATTCTTCGCCGTGAAAGACCAGATGCATTACTTGGAATGGGAGGCTTTGCTGCAGGACCTGGGGCTATATCTGGTGTAATTCTTGGGAAACCAGTGTTGATTCATGAGGCTAATGCAAGTGCAGGTCTTACAAATCGGTTACTCGCGCCATTAGCCCGTCGGGTTATGACCGGTTTTCCAAATACAAAGGGCGTATCGAAGCGTTCCGAGTGGACAGGTAATCCGGTCAGAAATATTATTTCTGCGAATAAAGGAGATTTCGAATCGAACGAACATAGGAATCTTCGTGTTTTAATATTTGGTGGCAGTCAGGGAGCGTTGGCGCTGAATCGACTGGTCCCTTCGATACTCGCAAAAATCAGTAAGACGATGAATTTAGAAATTCGTCATCAGACAGGCAAAGCCAAACTAGACGAAGTTAAATCTGACTATGATTCACTGTCTCTGGAATCGAATACAGTCGAGTTTATTGATGATATGGGAGAAGCTTATCGCTGGGCCGATATAGTAATCTGTCGATCAGGCGCAATGACTGTTGCCGAGTTGTGTATTGCAGGTAAAGTTTCCATTCTTGTGCCATATCCTTATGCAGCCGGAGACCACCAGACAGCGAATGCTTCATTTATGGCGGATGTGAATGCTGGTTTTCTCGTCCCAGAAAGCGAGCTTTCATTCGATCGGATCAATCAGATATTTACGGATATAACTGCTGATCCGGATCGATTCAAAACTATTTCGGATGCTGCGTTGAAGTTGTCGCGTCCGAATGCCACTCGAGATGTAGCGACTCAGTGTCTTGAGGTGATGCATGCGTGAGTTCGTTCGACACGTTCACTTTGTTGGTATCGGTGGTGCCGGAATGAGCGGTATTGCCGAAGTACTTTTGCAACAAGGTTATATCGTTAGCGGGTCTGATCTGGCTAAGAATGCAACTATGCAACGACTCGCCGAGTGTGGCGCCAGTCTCTATTTTGGGCATGCGGCAGAAAATATTTCTGGTGCGGATGTGGTCGTCGTGTCGACTGCTATCGCCGACACCAATGTTGAATCAGTCAGTGCAAGAGCAAAAGGTGTGCCAGTTATACCTAGGGCGGAAATGCTTGGCGAATTAATGAGATTTGGTCACGGTATTGCGGTTTCCGGGACGCATGGCAAAACAACTACGACAAGTCTCACGGCGGCCATACTTTCTCAGGGTGGACTCGATCCTACATTAATAGTTGGTGGATTGGTCAATAGTATTGCCAGCAATGCTAGATTTGGAAAAGGAACCTATCTGGTAGCAGAAGCTGATGAGAGCGATGCATCGTTTTTGCATCTACAACCCAGAATAGCAGTCGTTACCAATATTGATAGTGATCATATGGAAACTTATGACGGTGATTTTTCACGGCTACGCCAAACTTTCACTGATTTTATTCATAATTTGCCGTTTTATGGTCTGGCTGTCATGTGCATGGACGACCCCGTTGTTCGAGACTTGGTGGCCGATGTGCATCGTCAAGTCGTAAGCTATGGCACAGGATCTGATGTTGCATTTAGGGCAACTGATATCACTCAGGATGGCACGACTATGCACTTTAAAATTGACTGGGCGGGAAGGGAAAAACCGTTGTCAATTCAGCTTGCACTACCTGGATTTCATAATGTACTGAATGCAACGGCAGCTATTGCTATCGCGAGTCTGCTTAAGGTCGAGGATGCCGATATTGTTGAGGCGTTAGCCCAGTTTGGTGGAATTGGTCGACGCATGCAGGATTATGGTGATATTTTACTTGGCGGTAAGACCGTAAAACTAATTGATGACTATGCCCATCATCCTGTTGAACTGAGTGCTACGTGGTCGGGTGCAACGGGCGCATGGCCAGATAGACGAATAATACCAATATTTCAGCCACACCGTTTTACCAGAACAAGGGATTTATTTGATGATTTCGTGGAGCTGTTATCGCATATTCACCCACTGGTGATTGTTGAGGTATATCCCGCGGGTGAATCACCCATACCGGGTGCGGATGGTCGGGCGTTATGTCGCTCAATCCGCTCTCGTGGTCAGTCTGACCCGATATTTGTAGAAAGATTCGAGCAGCTTACTGAGGTATTAACATCTATATGCACGGAGGGCGATGTCCTACTAACTCTCGGCGCCGGTGATATCGGACGTTATGTGGCGAACCTTGCCGCTACGCACAAGGTGGATTCATGTTGAATTCCCGCGTTACAAGCCAACAGTTTAATCGAGAGTACCTGCGCGGCGATCTGCGAGAGCAGGAACCTATGTCGGCTCATACCACATGGCGTGTTGGTGGAGCTGCCGACGTTTTTTATGTGCCGGCGGATAAAGATGATTTGGTTAACTTTCTGCGTTCAATGCCTACTGATATACCTGTGTTCTTTATTGGCCTAGGCTCGAATTTGTTGGTTCGAGATGGTGGTATTCGCGGTGTGGTGGTTAAGTGCCACAAAGGCCTTTCCAGCATGCAGGTTACCGAAGATAGAGAAATATATGTTGAGGCGGGTGTGGCATGCGCCCAGATCGCTCGATTTTGTAACCGTAATGGTTTTGTTGGTGCTGAGTTTTTTGCCGGAATTCCTGGATCCATGGGTGGGGCGTTGGCCATGAATGCAGGTGCTTTTGGTGGCGAGACCTGGAGTGTTGTGAAATCAGTAACGATGATTGATCGAGACGGAACCGTCAGTAGTTTTCAGGCAACTGATTTCGAGATTGGTTATCGAAGTGTTGCGACTTCCCCGGAACATTGGTTTCTATCGGCAAAACTTACCCTAGATAGTGGTGATCTTGATGAGAGTAAGTCGAAAGTATCCTCGTTATTGAAAGCGAGAGGTAGCTCTCAGCCGGTGCAATCTGCGAATGCGGGTTCGGTTTTCAAGAACCCAGAATCGGATCACGCTGCTCGATTAATTGAACAATCAGGTTTGAAAGGAGCCAAGATTGGTGGTGCCCAAATTTCTGAAAAGCATGCTAATTTTATTGTAAATACCGGCCATGCAACTGCCGACGATATTGAACAACTTATAGCTTTTATAAAACTGGAAATAAAACAGCAATTTGATGTGAATTTGCAAACAGAGGTGCGTGTCGTTGGCGAACACTGAAACTGAAGATCAGCAAATCACTATGAATAAGCCAAGGCGTGTGCCGATTCTTCTGGCTAGCAGTGCGATTTTTTTCAGTATGTTGCTGGTTGCTTTGGATCGATTGTTTCTGCCTGGTCGATTTTCGGTGAACGAGGTTGTTGTTGCAGGCTATGCCCCCGACGTCGACCCAGCACAAGTATTGGGAGCCGTTAAAGGCATGGGGCCGACTTCGTGGTTTTCTGTTGATCTGGCAGAGGTTGAACAAGTGGTTAAAACGGTACCTTGGGTTTACGGGGTTGAGGTGAGGAGGAAATGGCCTGGTAAGTTGATCGTTAATCTTTCTCAAGCCGATCCTGTTGCAAACTGGAATCGCGCCGAATGGTTAAACGCCGCAGGGGAAAAACTTGTGATGCCTGAAGCGTTTACTGATGATCGATTGCCACGACTTTTCGGGCCTATGGGGCGCCAACTCGATGTTCTGCACACAGTAATTTCATTGACAGCGCATATGCCTGCAACTTGGCGTCTTGAGGAAGTGACGCTAACAGATCGTGGTGTCTGGTCTGCAATGTTGAAAATATCCAATCTTCCGAATCTTATTACCGTGCGTTTGGGTAAGCAAGATCTTGAAAAAAGACTTAAGCGTTTAATTCAGGGTGTTGAACTCATTCAGTCTGATGATTTAAAAAATTTCAGAGAATTTGATTTGCGATACCCAAATGGTTTCGCAGCGCGTTTTAACGCAACCGCTAATGGTGGAAATATCGTTGGCAAGATTAAAAACCGTGATCGCCAGGATGGATAACACGAAAATGATAACTATAGCATATTCATGAAAAAGACAGACGAAAATCTAATCATCGGTTTGGATATTGGAACCTCAAAAATTCTCGCAATAGTTGCAGAGATTAAGGACGATGGCGCCGTCGAGATTATTGGAATCGGTCATCATCCCTCACGTGGTCTTAAAAAAGGAGTCGTAGCTAATATTGAGTCGACCGTTCAGTCCATAAGAAGGGCTGTGGAAGAAGCGGAGTTAATGGCTGGATGCCAAATTATGTCTGTGTATGCAGGTATTGCCGGCTCTCATATCAGCAGCTTTAATTCTCATGGTGTGGTTGCCATTCGAGATAACGAGGTGAGCAAGAGTGACATGGAACGCGTTATTGAGGCGGCACGAGCGTTAGCTATCCCGAATGATCAAAAGATCCTGCATATTTTGCCCCAAGACTTCATTATTGATGGGCAAGAAGGTATTCGTGAGCCCATCGGCATGAGTGGTGTAAGGATGGAGGCAAAGGTACACATCATCACCGGAGCCGTGAGTGCTGCGCAAAATATTGTCAAATGTATACGTCGTTGTGGTTTGCAAGCGGACGACATCATCCTTGAGCAGTTAGCATCGAGCTATGCGGTGTTAGATGATGACGAGAAGGAGTTGGGCGTTTGCATGATAGATATTGGTGGTGGTACGTGTGATATCGCCATTTTTACGGAAGGTGCTATTCGCCATACCGCAGTGATCCCCATAGCCGGAGACCAGATTACTAACGATATTGCTGTTGCGCTGCGCACGCCTACACAGGCGGCAGAAGAAATTAAGAAAAAATACGGCTGTGCATTAACACAGCTAGCTCCTCATGGAGAAATGATTGATACCCCAAGTGTAGGTGATCGTGCTCCTCGAAAACTGGCGCGCTCTACTTTAGCAGAGGTGATCGAACCACGGGTTGAGGAACTTTATATGCTAGCCCAGGCTGAGCTGCGTCGCAGCGGCTATGAAGAGCTTATTGGCACCGGAATTGTTTTGACTGGCGGAAGCTCGAAAATGGAGGGCATGATAGAACTGGCTGAAGAGATTTTTCATATGCCGGTTCGTTTAGGTGTGCCCCAGTATGTGGGTGGTTTATCCGAAGTGGTCAGAAATCCCATTTATTCAACAGGTGTTGGACTGCTTTTGTTTGGAAGTGCCAACAGGCCGGGCGCTGAAGAGAACGAGGAAGTCGAAAAAGTAGGTATCAAAAATGTATTTGCACGTATGAAGTCCTGGTTTCAGGGTAATTTTTAGTAATGGCGTTGGAGAAAGTGACGTTGTAAGTCCAAGTCACAAAGTAGTTTTATTTCAATTAATGTAATTCACGAGGCAGTGGAGTTGTAATATGTTTGAACTGGTAGAAACCGTAGGTCAACAGGCAGTCATCAAGGTAATTGGCATCGGAGGTGGAGGCGGTAATGCCGTAGACCACATGCTGTCAGCCAATCTTGAGGGTGTAGATTTTATTAACGCTAATACAGATTCTCAGGCCCTGCAACGCTCGGGGGTGTCGCGGCTGCTGCAGCTTGGCGAAGCCATGACAAAGGGGCTCGGTGCAGGCGCAAACCCAGAGATTGGGCGACAGGCAGCGTTGGAAGACCGTGATCGAATCTCGGAGATTCTTGACGACGCCGATATGGTGTTTCTGACCGCTGGCATGGGTGGTGGAACGGGTACTGGGGCCGCTCCGGTTGTTGCTGAGCTTGCACGTGAAAAAGGTATCTTGACCGTAGCCGTAGTTACTAAACCTTTTCCGTTTGAAGGTAAAAAGCGTATCGAAGCGGCTGAGCAAGGTATTGCAGAGTTGCGTCAATACGTTGATTCGCTCATCACGATTCCGAATGAAAAAGTTCTTAATGTGATGGGAAAACAGGCGACACTTCTAGATGCTTTTGCACGCGCCAATGAAGTTTTATTGAATGCCGTTCAGGGTATATCTGAGTTGATTACACGTCCGGGTTTAATAAACGTGGATTTCGCCGATGTTCGCACTGTGATGTCCGAAATGGGCGTCGCAATGATGGGTTCAGCAACGGCATCTGGTGAAGAACGTGCGCGAGAAGCAACACAGGCTGCTATTTCAAGTCCGCTGCTGGAAGATATTGATATTCATGGCGCTAAAGGCATACTAGTGAACGTTACGGCCGGCATGGATATGTCGATTGGAGAATTCTCCGAGGTTGGTGACATAGTTAATGAGTTTGCATCGGAGGATGCTACGGTTGTTATTGGCACCGTGCTTGATCCGGATCTAGAAGGTGAGCTTCGTGTTACTATGGTTGCCACAGGAATTGGTGAGGCTCCCGTTGTTCGTAAGACCGCTCGACCAACTGTTGTGCATTCAAATGCCCCGGAACGAGAGCGTATAGATCGTTCTGAGCAACCTGCTGTGATACGCAGTCAGCGCGCAATGGGTGGCGGATCTGCGGCGATTGCCCATGCAGAAACACCGGATATGGATTATCTTGATATACCTGCATTCCTTCGCAGGCAAGCTGACTAGTTCAATTTTGCAGGACATCGCTTTTTGCCTCAAGCGGTGTCCTGACTTGTTTTTTTGCAAGAATGAGCGTGTATTTAGCAGATAACCCGTTCAAATTGCCCATTTTGAAGGTGATTTTCCGTCAAACGGTACACAAATGGAGCATTCTGGTGTACGATTCGAAGCCGTTTAGGGAGCTACTACTGGTGTCCTTCCAGTTAGCTTTGCTCCACTCATAAAAATAGGACAATAGCGGGCAAATCTCTCAATATGATTAGGCAGCGAACTTTAAAAAATGCGATTCGTGCAACCGGTGTCGGTCTGCATACCGGAGAAAAAGTTTACCTGACCTTAAGGCCTGCGCCGGTTGACACCGGCATCGTGTTTCGAAGAATCGACCTTGATCCCGTAGTAGATGTCCCGGCGAAGCCAGAATTTGTTGGTGATACACGAATGTCGACTACTATTCAAAATGGTGATGTAAAGATTTCTACCGTTGAACATCTAATGTCGGCTTTCGCGGGAATTGGAATTGATAATGCGTTTGTTGATTTAACGGCACCTGAAGTCCCGATTATGGATGGCAGTGCAGGTCCTTTTGTATTTTTACTTCAATCCGCCGGTATTGCCGAACAACATCTTCCAAAGCAATTCATTCGCGTTAAGAAGACAGTTGAGCTGAGAGAAGACGATAAATGGGTGCGCTTTGAGCCATTTAACGGCTTTAAGGTTTCCTTTACAATTGATTTTAATCATCCAATTTTTCAAGCCTCCACACAATTTGCCTCGGTAGATTTCTCGACAACATCATTTGTAAAAGAAGTTAGTCGCGCACGTACATTTGGCTTTTTGCAAGATCTCGAAACGTTACGGGATGCTGGCCTAGCTCGCGGAGGTAGTCTAGATAACGCAATCGTGATGGATGCGTTTCATATCCTCAACGAAGATGGTCTCCGGTACGAGGATGAGTTTGTAAAACATAAAGTGTTGGATGCTATAGGCGATTTGTATTTACTTGGACATCCATTGATTGGTGCGTTTAGTGCGCATAAATCTGGGCATGAATTAAACAATCGACTTCTGCGAGCCATTGTTGCTGATCAGGATGCGTGGGAATTGGTGACCTTTGAGGACGCTGAAGTTGCGCCAATTATCTTCACCAGCCCAGTTGCAGCATAAGCTGTTTGCTCTTTTTTGATCAATTAACAGACTTCGGGCCAATATTGTCAAGTTGCCGCGCCCTGTGGTAAATGACGTTTGTGCTATTCACTTTTTCTCCGCTAAATTTTATCGAGATATTACCGTGTAGCGTCCCTTATTGGGAGTCTAAACTAGCGGGTGTTAAAGTCGATCTTAACGCCTATTCGAGCCTGCTAGGATCGGTTGTTCGTCTGAATTTTAGGCAAAGCATTAATTCAATAAATATAATCCTTTCATCTTCGCTGAGAATTAGCAATGTAATGATGAAAGTGCTTGCCGATTCGCATAAAATCAACTAAAGCATTATTTTTTACTAACTCTCATTATTTATTGGAGCTGTTTCTTGGAAACTACCTATTCACCGCGTTTAATTGAAGAACAATCGCAGAACTTTTGGGAAGAAAACCGTAGTTTTGAAGTAACCGAGGATTCAACTAAAGAAAAGTACTATTGCCTATCTATGTTCCCCTATCCGTCTGGACAATTGCATATGGGGCACGTGAGAAATTACACCATAGGTGATGTAATAAGTAGATACCAGCGTATGCAGGGTAAAAATGTATTACAGCCTATGGGCTGGGATGCCTTTGGCTTGCCTGCCGAAAATGCTGCAATAAAGAATAAAGTTCCTCCTGCTAAATGGACTTATAAAAATATTGCGTACATGAAAGGCCAGCTGAAACGGTTAGGTTTTGGTTATGATTGGAGTAGGGAGGTGGCAACCTGTACACCCGAATACTACAAATTTGAGCAATGGTTTTTTACCCGATTATTAGAACGTGGATTGGCGTATCGAAAGATGGCCACGGTTAATTGGGACCCTGTCGACGAAACGGTTCTTGCAAACGAACAGGTTATTGATGGCCGGGGTTGGCGTTCAGGGGCCATCGTGGAACGTAAGGATATTCCACAATGGTTTTTGAAGATTACATCTTATGCGGACGAACTTTTAAATTGTGTTGATGAGTTGGATGGTTGGCCTGAGTCGGTTAGAACCATGCAACGCAATTGGATTGGCAAGAGCTTGGGGGTTGAAGTACAGTTTTTACTTGACGATATCGATCAGCTAGATGATCTGGACGCATTAACTGTGTACACCACTCGTGCCGACACCTTACTTGGTGTTACTTATGTAGCCGTTGCTGCTGAGCATCCTTTGGCCTTGCAGGCGGCAGAAGGGAGTCTGGAGCTGAAAGAATTTCTCTCCGTGTGTCGTCAGACCGGTTCAGCCGAAGCCGATATAGAGCGAACTGAGAAACTGGGAAAACCGTTAGGTATTGATGTTACCCACCCGTTAACCGGTGAGCGAATACCTGTGTGGGTTGCTAATTTTGTTTTAATGGGCTATGGAACAGGTGCAGTGATGGCTGTGCCTGGGCATGATCAACGTGATTACGAATTTGCACAGAAGTATGGTATTGAAATTCGACAGGTTATCAAGCCTGAGGATGGCTCTGATGCCGGAATTGGCAAGGCCGCCTATACGGATTATGGAATACTGGTGAATTCGGGGCAGTATGACGGTCTCGGATTCGATCAGGCGATTGAGGCTATTGCGTCGGAGTTGGAGTCTACATCTAGAGGGCAGCGACAAACCAATTATCGATTGCGGGATTGGGGCGTATCGAGACAACGTTACTGGGGTTGTCCGATTCCGGTTGTGTATGATGATGAAACGGGCGAAAGTAGTGGTGCCCGGGTGGAGGATATTCCGGTATTGCTGCCTGAAAACGTTGAATTGCAAGGTACTGGGTCACCTCTGCCATCTATGCCGTCATTTTTGCATGCAGAGTTGCCTGATGGAAAAATAGGGCGAAGGGAAACAGATACGTTTGATACCTTCTTCGAGTCTTCGTGGTACTACGCTCGGTTTTGCTGTCCAGGTGCGACAACTATGCTTGATGAACGTGCGGATTACTGGCTGCCTGTAGACCAGTATGTCGGGGGAATTGAGCATGCCGTCCTTCATTTACTCTATGCGCGTTTTTTCCATAAACTGATGCGGGATGAAGGGCTATTAAGTAGCGACGAACCTTTTACCAATCTCCTTACTCAGGGTATGGTGCTTAAAGATGGCACAAAAATGTCCAAGTCGAAAGGTAATACGGTTGATCCTCAGGATATGATTGATCAATACGGTGCGGATACGGTGCGTCTATTTGCAATGTTTGCGGCACCACCAGATCAATCCCTTGAGTGGAACAACGATGCGGTTGCGGGTTCCTCGCGGTTTTTACGACGACTTTATGATTTAGTTTATCGTCAGCACAACACTGTTTCGCGATGTGCCACTACATCTGCCGATTTTGAGACTCGCCTCGCTGCTGTAGACGATGCCAAATGTAAAGCGCTTCGATCTGATTTGCATTTGCTACTTGAGAGAATTCATCGCGATTATGCACGTAACCAATTTAACACTGTTGTAGCGGCGGCTATGGAAATGTTGAATTTATTGGAGAAGTTTGATGATCGGCGTGAGATTCGTATTGAGGATGACCCCGATTTACAGCGTTCAATGATTGTCAGCGAAGGAATCTTGATTTTATTGAGAATTTTGGCGCCTATTGCTCCGCATATTTCACATGTATTGTGGGTGGGTCTCGGGCAATCTGGCATCGTTTTGGATGCAAATTGGCCTGTAGTTGATTTCTCGGCACAGGTTAAAGATGAGATAAGTTTAGTTATACAGGTAAATGGTAAAAAACGAGCTGAAATTGTTATTCCCGCTGATGCGAGTGACGATATTATCCGGAATACAGCTCTAAGTGACCCTGGTGTTATCCGAAACATGGATGGTAAAGCTTCAAGAAAGATCATTATTGTGCCTAAACGTTTGGTGAATATTGTTGTTTAAGACCATTAATCGATTAAATATTCGCTGTGGTCGGATGTAAATTTCGTTTTTTACGGAATTGTTTGCGTTTCGCGGGTACGCGATGGGTGTGAATTGCGTATAATTCCTACATAAGCTTTTACAACGTAAAATAGTACAACATTCAGAAATTCAGGTATAGAAATGCGAAAACTAGCATTGATGGTGATTGTGGGTTCAAGTCTGCTACTGCAGGGTTGCGGTTTTCATTTGCGTGGAACGGTAACGCTTCCTGAGGTTGCGTCTAATGTCTATGTTAGTGGTAACGACTTTGATTTAGTGACGGATCTTAAAGATGGGCTCGATACTAACGGAGCTCGTATTAACGAAAGTGAGACAGCTGCAGATTCCAGTATTATTATTGAATCCGAGTTTCAACGAAAAATCAGAACACTTGATAATCGGGGAATCGCGAGCGCATATAGATTGTTCTATCGAGCACGATTTATTCTGACTGATGCAGAAGGGCAAGTAATTCATACTAGTGGTGTATTGACCCAGCGTAGAGATTTTGAATACAGTGCTTCAGAAATCCTTGAAAAAGATGACGAGGAAGAGTTTTTGCGAGAGGGAATGCGTAAAGAGCTAGTGCAGAACATACTTCGTCAAATTTCCAAACTGTAAGTAAGAGTCAGAAAATTTACTGCTATGGAGTGGAATGTCGCGCAACTTGAGCGACAGTTGAGTCAAACGAGTAACACGCGTTGTTTCTTGATTCATGGTGAAGAGACTCTGCTCGTTGAGGAAAGTCGGGATGTTCTACGTCAGCATTTTGCTAATATTGGATTTGGTGATTTAAATCGATTAACGGTTGAAGCCGGGTTTGATTGGTCTTCATTTTCTCAAAGCAATCACACTATGTCGTTATTTGCTGAACGTCGTTATGTTGAGTTGCGAATTCCTTCAGGAAAACCAGGAGATAAGGGTGCAACCCTTATCGCTGAGTTTGCACAAGCTGCATCACCCGACACTGTGTTAGTAGTCATTTGTGGAAAGTTAGATAAGAAAGCTTTGGCAAATAAATGGTGTGGCGCCATTCGCGAAGCAGGTGTAGTCGTTGATACAGGATCAGTCAGTTCATCACGACTTCCCGGGTGGGTGCAGTCACGACTGAAACAACACGGAATAGATGCCGAACTAGATGTGGCCAGCAGATTGGCATGGTATGTGGAAGGTAATTTACTAGCTGCAGACCAAGAAATCCGAAAACTCGCGTTAGTTCATCCTACTGGTCAATCGTTAGATGTGGAAACACTCGATGGGGTGATGGCAGACCAGTCCCGGTTTAGTGTGTTTACTCTGTCTGATGCATGTTTGGCGGGTAAAACGAAACGTTGTTTACGCATACTGCAAAATCTTAAAAAAGAAGGTGTAGAACCCATATTGGTTTTATGGGCGTTGACTCGAGAAGTACGCACTCTTGGCATGATTGCCGCTGAAGTGAAGCTTGGGCAAGCTATGTCTGAGTCATTTAAACGTCATCGTGTATGGTCAAGCCGGACACAAATGGTAAGCGCAGCGCTAAAGCGCTTGTCCACTGATTTTTTACAGATTGCGTTACAGAGGTTGGCGATACTGGATCGTGTTATAAAAGGCCAACAGAAACTTGATGATGGTCCAGGAGATGTCTGGGTCGAGTTCGAGAGACTGGTGTTGGGTCTATGCGGTATTAATCTTTATTCCGCCGATTGCCGTTAGAAGATTTTATAAGATATTACTATGACTCATATCGACTCCATTACCGAGTACGTTCACACATGCGGCAAACATGCCCGCAGAATCTCTCGTGTATTGTCTTGTGCAAAAACGGCACAAAAAAATCAGGCGTTGGAAAACATTGCTAGCCACTTGGAAAGTCAAATTCAGAAAATTATCCATGCGAATGGCCAAGATTTGCAATCTGGTAAACAAAAAGGGTTATCGGAAGCATTGTTGGATCGTTTAGAGCTAGACTCTGATCGAATAATGTCGATGGCTAGCGGTTTGCGTGATATCGCTGCTTTGCCAGATCCGGTAGGTCAAATCAGCGGGCTTCAGCAACGTCCTTCGGGCATTCGTGTTGGCAAAATGCGTGTTCCCATTGGTGTTATTTTTATTATTTATGAGTCACGCCCAAATGTGACCGCAGACGCTGCCGCATTGTGTTTGAAATCGGGCAATGCGGTTATTTTACGTGGTGGATCTGAAGCGATTAATTCTAATTTAGCTATTGCAGAGTCTATTCAATATGGCCTTAAACAAGCTGGTTTATCAGAACATGTTATTCAGATTTTGAATACTACGGATCGTGATGCTGTTGGACAATTAGTAAAGTTGCCCGAATATATAGATGTTGTTATACCACGTGGTGGCCGTTCCTTAATTGAGCGAATTAGTGCCGATTCTGATGTTCCGGTAATTAAACACTTAGATGGAATTTGCCATGTTTACATTGATGACGATGCGGATATAGATAAGGCGATTGCGGTCGCTTACAATGCGAAAACACGAAGATATGGTATTTGTGGTGCGATGGAAACATTGTTGGTGGCCGCATCCGTCGTTGAGCAAGTACTACCAGAGTTGTGTCGGCAATATCAGCAAAAAGGGGTTGAGCTTCGCGGTTGTGAAAAAACTCGAAAACACATCGATAACGTTGCTTTGGCAACTGATAGTGATTGGGCTAGTGAGTATTTAGCTCCAATTTTGTCCAT
>Ga0213861_10000430_pt1 | contig 36836 bp, 39 predicted proteins | sample PICome_4_FD_160110 | JGI IMG/M metagenome (GOLD analysis project Ga0213861, IMG submission 160110) | Coastal seawater microbial communities near Pivers Island, North Carolina, United States - PICO131 | ecosystem: Environmental > Aquatic > Marine > Coastal | place: USA: North Carolina... | reverse complement strand
AATAAATAATATTGCTAAGGGTCATGGGGGACTTTCGGTATTTGCTGGTGTTGGAGAAAGAACTAGAGAAGGAAATGATCTTTTAAGAGAAATGCTAGAATCAGGAATTATAAAATACGGAGAAGATTTTGATAAGTCTATGGAAGAAGGTGGATGGGACTTAAGTAAAGTTGATAAAAAAGCGATGAAAGAATCTAAAGCAACCTTCGTTTTTGGTCAAATGAACGAACCGCCTGGTGCTAGGGCAAGAGTCGCTTTGTCTGGTTTAACTGTTGCCGAATATTTTAGAGACGGTGCTGGAGATGGCCAGGGAAAAGACGTGTTATTTTTTGTTGACAATATATTTAGATTTACTCAAGCGGGTTCTGAAGTATCTGCCCTTCTTGGAAGGATGCCATCTGCTGTCGGTTATCAACCTACATTAGCTACAGAAATGGGAGCCATGCAGGAAAGAATTACATCAACTAAAAAAGGATCGATCACCTCAGTTCAAGCAGTCTATGTGCCAGCTGATGATTTAACTGATCCAGCTCCTGCAACAACTTTTGCTCACTTAGATGCAACAACTGTACTTTCTAGAAAAATTGCTGAATTAGGGATATATCCTGCTGTTGATCCATTAGATTCAACATCAAGAATTTTAACAGCTGAAATTTTAGGTGATGATCATTATAATTGTGCACAAAAAGTGAAAGAACTTCTTCAGAAATATAAAGAACTTCAGGATATTATTGCGATTCTTGGTATGGAAGAACTTTCTGAAGAAGATAAGCTTTCAGTTTACAGAGCAAGAAAGGTCCAAAGATTCCTTTCTCAACCTTTTCATGTTGCTGAACAATTTACGGGTATCCCAGGTGTTTTAGTTGATATAAAAGATACAATTAAAGGCTTTAATATGATTATGGATGGAGAGCTTGATCATCTTCCTGAAGCGGCTTTTAACTTAAAAGGGACTATTGAAGAAGCTATTGAAGCGGGTGAGAAAATGTTAGCTGAAGCCTAATCAAGAATTATAATTATGTATTTAGAAATAGTTAGCCCAGAAAAAACTTTGTTTAATGGAGATGTTCAATCTGTTTTAGTCCCCGGTTCTGATGGTTCTTTTCAAATGTTAGATAATCATGCCCCTATTGTTTCTACTCTTATTAAGGGAACAGTAAAAATTTTAGGAGACATAAATATTCCTGAAGAGCTCAAAGATATTTTTTCAAATGTCAGTTCAAATGAGACTCATTTAAGTATTGTTTCAGGAGTGGTTGAAATGAAAGAAAACAAAATAATTATTTTAACAGACTAATTGTTACCCTTTTATATTTAACTACATTAGTATTTTGTGAGTATGAAATACAAATTTTCAATTATATTTTTTTTCTTATTACTTGGTCTTTCTTCTCAAGATTTAACCGACAATCAAGTATTGGATGAAGTGATTATTTCCTCTTCAAAAATTAATTTACCTTTTTCTAAGAATTTTAGAACAATAAAGATTATTGACTCTAAAGAAATCCAACAAATTCCTGCCAATAATGTTTCTGATTTATTACAGCAAGTCACGGGCATAGATGTTAGAAGAAGAGGAGCTGGAGGTGTTCAAGGTGACCTATATATAAGAGGAGGAGGGTTTGATCAAACCTTACTTTTAGTTGATGGTATGAAGATGGATGATGTACAGACAGGACACCATACTTTAAATATGATTCTTCCCTTGTATTTAATTGAAAGAATAGAGATTATAAAAGGGCCTGCTGCTAGAATTTTTGGTCAAAATGCCTTTAATGGAGCTATTAATATAGTTACCAAAGATTTTGTAGCGCAGAAGGGTGCCATTAAAATGAATCTAAATGAACTTTCGTACGGGTCATTTGAACATAAGAATATTTCCTTGTCAACTAAGATTACAGGTGAGAATATTAAATCTTTAATTAGTTATTCAGGAAATAGATCTGATGGGTATAGACACAATACTGATTATAAACGAAATAATTACTTTATAAAAACTTCTTTTAATACTAATAATGCACCTGTTGACATACTAGTTTCTTTTAATGAGAATAAGTTTGGTGCTAACGGCTTTTATGCTAGTCCTAGCGCAACAGAACAGTATGAAGAAACTCAAGCTAGTCTATTTGGAATAACTACTACAATAAACTCTGAAAATCTTTCTATTACTCCAAAATTATATTGGAGGCGTGGTCAAGACGAGTACATATATATAAGAGATAATCCCTCTGTTTATAGAAACCTACATAAAACCAATAAAGTTTCAGCCGAACTAAGTGGTTCTTATTTTTCAGATTTAGGCGTTAGTGGATTTGGGATTGATTTGTCTGCTGTAAATATTTCTAGTAATAATTTAGGTGAGCACAAGAGAACAACAGTTAATCTTTTTGCTGATCATACTTTTAAGCTAATGGATAACAAATTAATGATTTCACCTGGGATAGCATTTAGCTATTTTTCAGACTTGTCTTTTCATTCGTTTCCTGGAATTGATTTAGGGTATAATTTAAATTCAAATTTTAAGTTATATAGCAATATTGGAAAAACGTATAGAATCCCAACCTATACAGACCTGTATTATAGTGACAGGACAACTATTGGTAATGAAAATTTAAATCCTGAATCTGCAATATCCACTGAGCTTGGTGTAAAATATGACACATCTAACGTAAAATTTACGGCTTCTTTTTTTTATAGAAATGCAAAAAATATTATTGATTATGCCAAAGAGAATGAAGAGGATCTATGGAAAGCAGTTAATATAGGTTCATTAAATTCTAACGGATATGAATTTGACTTTTCATATAGTTTTAAAAGCTCTAATACCCTTTCTAGTGCTAATTCAATTAGTATTGGTTATACAAAGATTAAAGACAATAACTACGTAAGTAATATTAATTTTTCAAGGTACTCTCTAAATTCTCTAAAACATCACTTAGCTTCTAACTTGAATTTAAACTACATAAGGAACATAAATCATTCCATTGTTTATAAATATGCCGAAAGATCAGATAAGTCTAATTATAGGGTGTTAGATTCGAAAATAATGTTTAAAAAATCAATATTTATTTATATAAATAATATTTTGAACGAACAATACTCTGAAACAAATCTTGTTCCGATGCCAGGACGAAATTTTTTAATTGGTTTTAGTACTGGAATAGACTAATTGACCTCCAAGGAATGTTTTTAAGACTTTAGTTTGTGGAGTTTTATCAATATCAATTTTCATAATGTCTCTGTCAATGACTATAAAATCGGCGAATTTATTTTTTTCAATACTTCCTTTTTCTTTTTCTTCAAAATTTAGATAAGCTGCCCAAATAGTCATTCCTTTTAGAGTTTCCACTCTGGAAAGTGCATTTTTAAATTGAAATCCATTTTCAGGATATGCATTTAAATCTTTTCTTGAAATAGAAGCGTAGAAAGTATGAAATGGATTTACTTTTTCAACTGGAAAATCTGTTCCAAGTCCGATAACTTTTGATTTATCAAGCAGTGCTTTGTAGGCATAGGCTCCTTTTATTCTTTTAGATCCAACTCTGTCCTCAGCCCAATACATGTCACTAGTAGCGTGAGTTGGTTGAACAGATGGTAAAATCTTATCATTAAAACCATTCATGTCCTTTAAATCAATTATTTGCGAGTGTTCAATTCTCCACCTGGGATCAACTTTATTTTCTAAAACTTCTGAGTAAGTATTTAATAATATTTTGACAGTCGAATCACCAATAGCGTGAGTATTCATTTGAAAATTAGCATTAGCTAATCTTTTAGCTAAATTTTTAATATTTTCTGGATTTGTTACTAGTTTTCCGTAATTATATTGATCATCAGAATAGGGTTTTTTGAGTGTAGCTCCTCTTGAACCAAGTGCCCCGTCACCATAAACCTTTACTGACCTTACATTTAATAAATTTGTTTTAATTGGTCCATTTTTTAAAAAATAATCAACATCTTTTTTTGAATTACTTATCATGGCATACACTCTAATTTTTAAATCTTTCTTTTTTTGTAAATTGTCAATAAGAAGAATAATTTCTTTTGATAATCCAGCATCATCTATAGTGGTTAGTCCATGTTTAAAACATATCTCTTGAGCATCTAACAGTGCCTGCTTTTTTTCAGATTTTGATAATTCTGGAATGACAGCATCAATTAAGCTCATTGGACCGTCAATGAGTACTCCAGTGAGTTCCCCATTTTTTTTCAAAATAGTTCCATTACTGCTTTTGGTATCGTTATTTATTTTAGCCATATCTAAGGCTTTTTGATTTACTATATAAGCATGACCATCTATTCTTTCTAAAACAACTGGAGTTTTTGGGAAAAGTACATCCAACTGATTTTTATTTGGAAACTCTTTAATGTTCCAATCATTTTGATCCCATCCTCTGGCTTTTATAACAGTTTTATAATTTTTAGATTGATTTTTTAATTTGGATATAATTTGGTCAAATGACTTGGTACCAACTAAATCAATTTCTTGTTGATTTAAACCTAGTCCATAAAAGTGACAATGAGCGTCAATAAGACCAGGCAATACTGTTGCTCCTTTTAAATCTATTGACTTCTTGTAATGGTATTTCTTTAAAATATCATTTGTTCCTGTATCATAAATTAAACCATCTTTTACAGCGATGGCCTCAATAATACTAAACTCATCATCCACAGTGTAAATATTGCCATTATGAAGGACCAAATCAACACTGTTTTTACAACCAAAAATTGAATTTAAAATGAAGAATAAAAAAATGATTTTGAAATTATATTTCATTTATTTTTGAATAGATTAAGTTACTTTCCCATCCTCTGTATAATAAATAGGAAATTATTTTTTTCTTTTTTTCAAACGAAGTTAATTTACTCAAAGATGATAATTTTTTAGTAAATAGTTCTTCTAGTTTTTGCTCGTAGTCTTTTTCGTCAATTTCTTTTAAACCGTGATTTATATTGTAAGAGGAAATATTTCTACGTTTTAGTTCATTTGTAATTCTAATTTTCCCCCAATTTTTAAAATTAAATTTTCCCCGAACAAAACTTTTAGAAAATCTAGATTCATTTAAATAACCGTCTCTAATTAAGTTTGAAATTATTTGATTAGAATTTTGAATATTAATATTGAAGGTTTTTAATTTGGATACAACTTCTTTATGACACCTGTCCTGATATGAACAATAATATTGTAGTTTTCTCTCTATTTCTTTTGTTGTTAAATCCCTATTATTCATTTTTGAAAATTAGTATAATTTAGAGCAAAAAAAAAGCGACCCTATAATGGGTCGCTTTTTGTTATGCATTTATGATTTTACCTTCTTTATCGAAAAATCGAAAATGTAAATAGGTGTATGCGTCTCTTGGGATAATTTTAACCCATCTGTTATGATCTAAATACCATTTTAATCTGACAGAAGGATAACCACTTTTTACATAAGCTGCAACAAAAGGATGCAAATGTAAAACAAGCTTTTTATTATCGTACTTTTTGTTTTTTAAGATTTTTTCTAATTTATTTGAAATTTTATCAATTAAAACAATTGGAGCTTCAACAGTCCCATTAATATTTGGATTTAATTCTTTAGTTTTTATATCCATTTCTGACCTAACTCTTTGTCTAGTCATTTGAATTAAACCAATCTTACTTGGGGGAAGAATTTTATGTTTTGCTCTGTCAGAATCCATCTCGCTTTTAAAGTGATCAAATAATTTTTTTCTGTTTTCAGGGCTTAACATGTCAATAAAATCAACAACTATAATTCCACCCATATCTCTAAGTCTTAATTGGCGTGCTATTTCTGAAGCAGCAACTAAATTAACTTCTAGGGCAGTTTCTTCTTGATTTTTTGCTTTTGTTGATCTGTTTCCACTGTTTACATCAATTACATGAAGAGCTTCAGTGTGCTCTATTATCAAATAAGCACCTTTACTCATGGTAACTGTTCTTCCAAAAGCAGTTTTAATTTGACGTTCTACTCCATATTGTTCGAAAATTGGAGTGTCAGATTGATGAAGTTTAACAATTGATTGCTTTTTTGGAGCAATTTGTTTCAAATATTCCTTAATCTCTGAATACATGGATTTTTGATTTACATATATACCAGTGAATGAGTCATTAAAAATATCTCTTAAAATGGATGAAGACCTATTCATCTCACTTTGTACTTTTATAGGAATTTCTGATCCTTTAATTTTTTTACAAAGCTGTATCCAGTGACCATATAAGTTCTGTAAATCATTGTCTAGTTCAGCCACCTTTTTGTCTTTGGCGACGGTTCTTACAATTACTCCAAAACCTTTTGGTTTGATACTTTGAACTAGTCTTTTCAACCTACTTTTTTCTTCTTTACTTTCTATTTTTTGTGAAATAGAAATTCTGTTAGAAAAAGGCACAAGAACTAGAAAACGTCCAGCAAAAGATAGTTCTGAACTGATTCTAGGACCTTTTGTTGAAATAGGTTCTTTTATGATTTGTACTAGTACTGATTGGTTAGGACTTATGACTTCCGAGATACTCCCTTCCTTGTCAATTTCGGATTCAAAATGAAATTTATCAAGGGAAAAATTCTTTATTTTACCTGCGCTTACACCTTTAATGAACTTAATTAATGATAAGATTTTTGGACCTAAGTCGTGATAATGTAAAAAAGCATCTTTTGTATATCCAACATTTACAAATGCTGCATTTAAACCAGAAATTGTTTTTTTTGTTCTGGCTAAAAAAATGTCTCCGACATTAAATTTATTACTATCATTTTGTTTGTGAAGTTCAATTAATTTTCCGTTTTTAAGTAGTGCAAAATCAACTGCAGTAGAATTTGATCGAATAATGATTTCTTTACTCACAATTTATGATTTAATATTCATATAAAATTATATGAATAGGTTATACTATTATACACAGGATTTAATTTACATGGAAAATTATCAGTAATGAACTTTTACTAAAACAATCTTCATTTCAAAGAACAAAAAATGTTCGTTATAAAAATAATTTATTTATTTTTTTTGTGTCGATTAGCACGACTTCTTTTTTTACGCTTGTGCGTAGCTACCTTGTGCCTTTTTCTTTTTTTACCACTTGGCATAATTTATTTTTTTAATTAATTGTTTTGCTTTACACCTTCAACAAACACTTTAGCAGGTTTGAAAGCTGGAATATTATGTGCGGGGATTCTAATTGTTGTGTTTTTTGAGATATTTCGACCAGTTTTTTCGGCTCTTTTCTTTACAATAAAACTTCCAAATCCTCTCAAGTAAACGTTTTCTCCATTATTTAAGGAACTTTTTATTTCTTCCATTAATTTTTCAACTGTTGCTAAAACTTCATTTTTCTCTAAACCTAAATTGTTTGAAATTTTTGTTACAATTTCCGCTTTGGTCATATTATTAAATTTATTTATGTTTACTTTTTAGGTTGCCAAATATATAAATTTAAATTCACAATTCATTTTTTTCTTATTCTTAAATCACAGTTATTTTGGATTCAAAGTTGTTTAAAAGTTTAGTAAAAAGTTTTTCAAAAGATTTAATAGCTTGGTATCACATCAATAAAAGAAATCTTCCTTGGAGAAGAACGAATGATCCCTATAAAATATGGTTATCTGAAATCATTTTGCAACAGACACAAATTAAACAAGGACTGCCATATTATAAAAAATTTATAAAAAAATTCCCTGACATATTTAAGCTAGCTCAGTCGTCAGAAAATGAGGTCTTAAAATTGTGGGAGGGGCTAGGTTATTATAGTAGGGCCAGAAATCTACATAAAACAGCAATATTAATTGTCAGTGATTACAATGGAATTTTTCCAACAAAATATATTGATTTGATTAATCTTCCTGGAATTGGAGATTATACTGCAAGTGCTGTTAGTTCCTTTTCTATCAATGAAGTTAACCCAGTTGTAGATGGAAATGTCTACAGGTTTATCTCCAGATTACTTGCAATTAAAACCCCGATTAATACACACAAATCTTTAAAGGAATTTAAAAAAATCACTCATCAATTAATTTCAAAAAATAATCCCTCAGATTTTAATCAGGCTATTATGGAATATGGTGCTTTAGTTTGTAAACCATCTTCGCCAAATTGTGAAAATTGTGTTTTTAAAAAAAATTGTTATTCTTTTTTAAATAATGAAGTTTACACATTTCCAATAAAGAAAAAAAACAATATAGCTAAAATTAGAAATTTTAACTTTTTAGTTATAAAATCTTCAACCAATCAAACTATTATAGTAAAAAGAACAGGAAATGATATATGGAAAAACCTATATCAATTTCCTTTATTTGAGACTGATGGTCCCTCAAATAAAAATGATATTTTACATAAATTAAATAAAAATAAAAATTTCGATTTGAATGTTAGTAAATTGAATTTATTTCTAAATAAAACTTTTATAAATAAACTTTCACATCAGCATATTCATTCTTCTTTTTGGATAGTTCATGTAAAAAAAATTAACAAAAACTATGTAAATATTACTGATTTAAGCACTTATCCATTTCCAAAACCAATTTCTAATTTTCTTATTAACTATAAGTGGTAATCTTTGCTTTTTGTTATATTTGATTAACAAACAATAATATGAGTGGATCTTTAAATAAAGTAATGTTAATCGGTAATTTAGGTGATGAAGTAAAAATGCATCATTTCGATGGTGGTGGTTGTATTGGAAGATTTCCAATTGCCACTAATGAGAGTTATACAAATAAAACAACAGGCGAAAAAGTTTCAAACACCGAGTGGCACAACGTAGTTGTAAGAAATAAAGCCGCAGAAGTTTGTGAAAAATATCTAAATAAAGGAGATAAAATATATGTTGAAGAAAAAATAAAAACAAGAAAATGGCAATCTGATGATGGCATTCAAAGATATTCGACTGAAATTCATGTTTCTGAGTTTAACTTTCTTTCAACAAAAAATGATATAACAACTAATTCTCCACCAACAGATATCAAAGAAATCCTCCCTGAAAATCAAAACAGTGATTCAGATGATTTACCATTTTAAATTAATTTTTTTAATATAATATTGGTTATTAATTTACTTTACCTGCTACCTTTTTTAGATTCTTATACATTTGTTTTTAAAATTGTTTTAATTCTAATATTATTAGTTTGTTCGGCACTAATTTCCGGCTCTGAGGTGGCTTTTTTTTCTTTAACCTCAACCGATCTTAAAAAAGCGAATAATTCAAAAAATAAAAACTTACAAATCATTTATAGCTTGAGAAATAATCCAAGAAGATTGTTAGCTGCTCTATTAGTTTCAAATAATTTTATAAATATTGCAATAGTTCTTCTTTTTTCCTCTTTTGGAAATGCTTTTTATTTAAAATCATTTCCATTTTGGATAAATTTTATAATTGAGGTTGGCGTGATAACTTTATTTATTTTACTTTTTGGCGAAATATTGCCAAAAGTTTATGCCAATAGAAATCCAATATCATTTTCAAAAAAAATGGCCTTACCAGTTCAGTTTTTAGACAAATATATTTTCTTTTTTTTAACAATTCCCTTGAGTAAAATGACTGAGTTCATTCAAAGGCGATTGGTTTTTAAATCTACCAATTTATCGGTTGATAAGCTTTCTGACGCCCTAGAGTTGACAGATAAAAGCGATTCATCAAAAAATGAACAAAAAATATTACAAAGTATTGTTTCTTTTGGAAGTGTTGAAACAAAACAAATCATGAGACCTAGAGTTGATGTTTTTTCAGTTTCTGTTGAATTAAGTTTTGATCAGCTTTTAGATCAGATTCGTAAAAAAGGTTTTTCAAGAATACCTGTTTACCAAAAACAAATTGATAAAATAATTGGGATCGTATATTTGAAAGATTTATTTCCTCACTTAAATAAAAAGAAATTTGATTGGAAAAAATTAATTAGAGAGCCTTATTTTATCCCTGAAAATAAAAAACTTGACGATTTATTAAAAGAATTCCAGCAATTGAAAATTCATTTAGCTATTGTAGTAGATGAATATGGTGGTAATTCTGGTATAATAACAATGGAGGATGTAATAAAAGAAATTGTTGGAGAGTTAAATGTTGATTTTTTTCAAGAAGATTTATCATACACTAAAATCGATGATAATAGCTTTATTTTTGATGGTAAAACTAATTTAAAAGATCTTTATAAGATTCTTAAAATTTCTGATGAAGCTGCATTTGAAAATAAAAGAGGAGACTCTGAGACGCTTGCTGGATTTATTTTGGAACAAAAAGGATATTTTCCAAAAAAGGGCTCTGCATTAATTTTTAAAAATCTAAAATTTATTGTTGAAGAAATTGATAGAAAAAGAATTAAAAAAATTAAAATTATTTTAAAAAAGTCATGAAAAGATTTGTTTTTATTTTGCTTTTATTAGTTGGTTGTGATGACTTTGAACTGCCAAAGAAAAAAGCATATTTCGCTCATCAGTTCAACATTCCATCTTATGCAACGCACAATGAAAATTGTTCCTACATTTTTAAAATCAATACAGCAGCTAAATTAGATTTAGATAACAATTGCAATGCCGTTATTAATTATAAAAATTTGAGCGCACAAATCTTCATTTCAAATATTTCAATGGATAATATTGATCTAATAAAATATGATTTTGATCAAAAAATTTTAGATAATTCTTCAAATGTTTCTAGAATAGTCTCAAGTGAGTTTAATAATCCAGAAAATCATGTTTATGCTCAGTATTACTCCTTTGTGGGCGACGCGCCCTCCAACATTCAATTTTATGTAACAGATTCATTAACAAACTTTATTATGGGTTCTTTGTATTTTAAATCTAAGCCTAACTATGACTCGTTATTACCCTCAATCAGCTATGTTAAAAATGATATTAAAAAGATGATCGAGACTTTTAAATGGAAATAAATAAATTTATTTATGTCTAATAATAATAAGAAATGGATTTATCTCATTTTACTTTCCTTCATATGGGGAAGTTCTTATATTTTAATAAAGAAAACTCTAATAGGAGTAAGTCCATTACAGCTTGGAAGCTTGAGAGTTATTTTTACAACAATAGTTTTGTTTATAATGGGTTTTTCCTCATTAAAAAAAATTCCGAAGGATAAATGGAAGTGGATTATTTTAACAGGGTATATAGGATCTTTTTTCCCATCTTTTTTCTTTGCTTTTGCTCAAACAGAAATAGATAGTGGGGTTGCTGCTATTTTAAATTCTTTGACTCCTCTAGCAACATTAATCATTGGAGTAGTATTTTATAAATTTATTATTGATTCCAAACAAATTTTAGGTGTCATTATAGGTCTTTTTGGTTCTTTTTTACTTATTTATGAAGGATCAACAATTAATCCAGATCAAAATTTCTTGTTTGTAGGTTTTATTATTACTGCTTCAGTGTGCTATGCGACTTCAGTAAATATGTTGAAAGCTCATTTACAAGATGTACCAGCTATTTCGATTGCTTTAGGAAATTTTTTATGTATCCTTCCTCCAGCCATAATTATTTTATTCTATTCTGGGTTTATGAATATTAATGTAATTGAGAGTCCAAAGGTTCAAAATGCATTATTTTATATTATTGTTTTGTCAGTTTTTGGGAGCGCATTTGCAAAAATATTATTTAACAAATTCGTTCAGATTGCATCTCCTGTTTTTGCTTCCTCTGTTACTTATACATTGCCGATTGTGGCAGTGATGTGGGGGTTACTTGACGGAGAAACGATTAATTTTAGACAAATACTAGCAACAATTGTAATTCTAATTGGAGTTTATTTTGCTAATCGTAGATCAAGATCTAATTAAAAAAACTATCATCAATTTCTTCGTTAAGTTTAATGGATGAAATATTAAACACTATATTTTGAGGTCCAGTGGATATTTCTCTTTTAAAAGCAAATAAAATTCCATTTACATCTTTGTAGTCTGAAAATTTTGTTGTTGATGTCATCTCATTACCTCCTTGAGTCATTGTTTCTTCTGTCATCACAAGTAAATTAGTCTTAGCGTCATAATATCTATAGGATTTATCATTTACTTTTATTTTATATAAGTCTTTTCCATCAATTGCTGATAAACTAACCAGTTTCATTTCACTAATATTTAAATAGATCTCTTCAAAAAGTCCCTTCTTTTGTTTTTCAGAATCTATTTGTTCTTTCTCAAAAGGAATTTTTTGACCCATTTGTTCAAGATAGCCATTTTCTCCATCAAATCTTGTAGACATCATAGTGCCCATCCCTTCAACGGTCATTGACATAGCATTAAGGTTTGGATGTTTTTGTTTAAATTCAGCTGTAGGAGAAAATGGAGCATTAGGGATTGTCACACTTGCAACTGTCGTTATTGTCTTAATAGCATTCAATTTATTTTTTCCTCCTATTGCATTTATATAATTATCAAAAATTGATTGAACGGTAACATCATCTTTAATTTCTTTTTTAAAAATAGGCTTATCAATTTGATTTCCTTTTTTATCAAAAAACAGTACTGGAAGTGATTTTCCGTTAAAAGTTACTTTTTCAATATTATCTATCACCTCACTTCCCTTGGCCGTAATAACAATTTGTGCATTATTTAATTTAAAATATTTATTAGCTGCAAGTCGAACGTCTTCAATTGTGACTCTATTGATGTTTGACAGAAAGTTTTTGTAATAATCTGAGTTTAGATTATTTCTTTCAATGTTAATTGCATAATTAGCAATGGTTGATGGTCTTTCCATTGCTAAAACAAATTCACCCAAATATTTAGCTTTTGCATTTTTTAATTCTAAACTTGAAACAGGTATTTTATGTATTTTTTCAATTTCTTTAATTATTTCTACTAAAGCACTATCTGTAACTTGTGCTCTAGTTGAAGTTGAAGCTCTAAACTTAGCCTTACTGTATTTATTATCCGATATACTTGAATAAGCTCCATAAGCGTATCCTTTGTCTTCACGAATATTGTTAAACAATCTAGATTCAGGGCCAGCTCCAAAAATTCTATTTGCTATAAGCACACTGTAATAATCATCATCAGTCTTTTTTAGATTAACAAGGTTCTGAAATGTTATTTCTGAATTCGCAGAATTTGGCATGTCAATAACATTTATTGACAGCCCTTTATCTTCTTTTGGCTCTATGATTTCATTTTCAGAACCTTTGGCAAATTTAGACTCAAGGCTTTTGTCATTTTTCCATTTACCAAAAAGTTTTTTTACCAACTTTTCAGTGTCATTAATATTAAAATCTCCAATGATAACTAAGTATGCATTATTTGGTTTAAAATAATCATCATAAAATTTAGTTACATCACTTAATTTTATATTTTCCATCGACTCTGTAGTTGTAAATTCACCATAAGGATGATTCGCCCCATAGGCTAAAACATTCTCAACTCGTCTTGCAATAGAAACAGTGTTTTTATCATTGTTTTTTATATTATCTAAAAGAATATTTTTTTCTTGATCAAATTCTTCTTCGGAAAAATTTGGATAAAGTGCTCCTTGAGCGAACATAGTTAAAACTCTTTCAAAATATCTTGATAGTGAGCTTGCTGCCCCTCCTTGAGACGAAAAATTCATTCTAGCACCCATGAAATCAACTTCTTCATTAAAACTATCTTTATCTTGAAAAGTATTTCCTTTCCCCATTATTCCACCAGTTATGATTCCTACACCATTTAAATTCCCTTCAACTATTGGAGGGTTATCAATTAGTAAATTAACAGACGCTCTTGGAAGTTTTCGATTTTCGATAAACATGACCTTTAATCCATTTTTTAATTCAAAAGAAACAGGTTCTTCGAAGTTTATTTTTGGTGCTGGACCAGATTCAGGGATGGACCTGTCTACTTGAGCAAAAGATATTAAGTAAGAGGTTAAAAAAATTAAATTTATAAATGTTTTGTTCATGATGTTATTTTTTTTCGTTTTCTGGAAGATATTCTAAAAATAATCTTTGGTTAGTGTTAAGGTATTTTTTTGCAACATCTCTAATTTCATCTCTTGAAATAGACCTGTAAATTTCAATTTCAGAATTTATTAAATTAGCATCTCCATACAAAGTATGGTATTGAGCTAGAGAAACACCAATTCCCGAAGCAGATGAATTTGAATTAACAAACTGATTTTCAAATTTATTTTGAAGCTTTTCATAATCATTCTCGGAAATTAGATTTTGTTGAATTTTTATAATTTCTTCATCAATTTCTATCGATAATTGTTCAAGTGAAGTTTCACCAAGGGGTAAAGATAATATGTAATACATACTGTAATCTTCGTGTCCAATGTTAGATGCTGAAACTTGTAAGGCTGTTTTATTATTATCAACCATTCTTTTGTATAGTTTTGAACTTGGTCCATCACTAAGATAGGTAGATATCAAATCTAACACTCTGGCTTCTCTTGATTTCATTGACGGTGTTCTGTATCCAATAACCAAAGCAGGAATTTGTATGTTTGGATCGTACTCAACAGCTCTAATTTCTTTAACTATTGGTTCTTCTTTAATTACTACTATATCATTTTTTTCAGCAGCAGGTACCGCACTAAAATATTTTGAAATTAGATTCTTTGTTGTTTCAATTTCAATATCTCCAGCAACTACAAAAACTGCATTACTTGGCATGTAAAAATTATTTCTAAAATCAATAAAATCTTGTAATACAGCATTGTCTAAATGTTCAGGGACCCCAATTAAAGGATTTTTGTAAGTATGCTCTTTAAAAAGATTAGATTTTAATGCTTCATAAAAACGACTGTAAGGTTGATTGTCTCTAATTCTTTTTTCCTCTTTAACAGCTTCTCTTTGGATATCTATTCCTTCTTGATCAATAATCGGATGTAACATAATTTCTGAATACCTCCATAGACCAAGCTGTAAACTATTTGAGGGCATAGTTGCGTAATAAAATGTTAAATCAACACTAGTAGCAGCATTACCATTTCCTCCGTTTGAAGACAGTATTTTATACCATTCTCCACTTTTCATATTCTTGGTTTCTTTACCTAAGAGGTGTTCAAAAAAATGAGCAAAACCAGTTTTGTCATTTTCTTCATTTTTTGCTCCGACATGGAACATCAATGTGGTATTGATGACAGGCGCAGAATTGTCTTTATGCAAAATGACGGTAAGCCCATTGTCTAACTTGTATTGTTCAAATTCTACAGCTTGTGAGTTAAGATTGTTAGTTATGAAAATTGAAACTAAAAAAAAGAATATGTATTTTTTCATGATTTAAATTTAGAGGTACAAAGCTATTAATTATTTGATAAACGTTAATTCTTTTAATAATATTTTAACAAAAGTATTATCTATCAATTTTAAAATTTTGTTGTTTTAATTTTTATGGTCACAGATATTTATAATATTATTGTGATATATGGTCAATACTTGTATATTTGCACACGTTTTTGATTAAAAATAATATTATGTATGCAATAGTTGAAATTGGAGGAAAGCAAGTTAAAGTCGAGAAAAATCAAAAAATATTTGTTAATAGACTTGATGCAAAAGAAGGTTCTAAGGTGACTTTTGATAATATATTATTGCTTGATAATGCTGGTAAAGTTGTTTTGGGCACTCCCTCTGTTAAAGGAGCTGCTGTCGAAGCAAAGATTATTAAGCATTTGAAAGACGATAAGGTGATTGTTTTTAAGAAAAAAAGAAGAAAAGGTTACAAAGTTAAAAACGGACATCGTCAGTTTTTAACTGAAATTATGGTTGAAAAAATTCTTGAAAAAGGTGCCAAACCTGTAGCTGACGCTAAGTCAGGAATAAAAGAATCAAAGCCAGCCGTTGAAAAAAAGCCAGCTGCTAAGAAGCCAGCTGCCAAGAAACCAGCTGCTAAGAAGCCAGCTGCTAAGAAGCCAGCTGCTAAGAAACCAGCTGCAAAGAAGCCAGCTGCAAAGAAAACAACAAAAAAAGCTTAATTAAATTTTCATATTATGGCTCATAAAAAAGGTGTAGGTAGTTCCAAAAACGGTAGAGAATCAGAATCGAAAAGACTAGGTGTAAAAATATTTGGCGGCCAAGCGGCTATTGCTGGAAATATCATTGTTAGACAGAGAGGAACTGCTCATAAAGCCGGTGAAAATGTATATGTAAGTAAAGATCATACCCTTCATGCTAGAGTTGATGGTTTGGTTAAATTCACCAAGAAAAAAGATAATAAGTCATACGTCTCGATAGTTCCATTCGAAGCTTAATAAAAAATCATTTTCTTATTCAAAATCCCAATAGTTTAATATATTGGTCCATGCCTTTATTCAATTCTCATAATATTGTTAACAGCAATCTTTTGATTTGGAATATCACCGAATCTGAATCTGAATTAAAAAAATCTATTAATTTATCCTCAATTGTCAAGTCGAGATTTGATGAAATCAAATCATGTAGTCAAAGAAAACAGTTTTTGGGTGTTCAAAACCTTTTAAAAATTTTTAATATTAAAAATAAAGAACTCGTATACAATGCAAATGGAAAGCCAATTTTGTCCAATAAGTATATTTCTATTACACATTCATTTGATTATTGTGGTGTTGTAGTTAGTTCAAAAAAAATTGGTATAGATATTGAAAAACTTCGTCCAAAGATTTTAAATATTAAAAAAAAATTTATTTCAGATCGTGAGTTAGATTTATTTACAAATGACAATGTCATAGATGTAACTAAAATATGGACGATTAAAGAATCCGTTTATAAAGCTTTTGGTTTTTCAGGATTAGATTTTAAAAACAACATTATAGTTAAATCTATTGATAAAAAATTTAATAATGCTGAAGTTAAAATCTTTAAAAATGATATAATTGAATTTTATAATGTAGAAATAACAAATTTTTCACAATACATTTGCTCAATAGCAAATAAAAGAATTTAAATGGAAATTTCAGTTGAGTTAACATTAACACCTCTAAAAGATGATTTTAAAACAATCATTAAGGATTTCATAATATCATTACGAAATTCAAACTTAAAAATAATTGAAACTCCCCTCAGTACTCAAATTTATGGAGATTATAAGCAGGTTATGAGTTGTTTAGATAATAACATTTATAACACTTTTTTAAAGTCTGATAACATCATTTTAAATATAAAAATCATTAAATCAAATAGAAGTGACTATGTGCCAGATTTTTGATTTATTGTTTGAACAATATTCTCAATATGATAATGTAGATATTGTATTAGAAATCACAGGGGTTGTTTTTGGATTATTGAGTGTTTGGTTTTCAAAGAACAACAATATTCTTGTATATCCAACAGGAATGATTTCTACTTCAATTTTCATTTATCTTCTTTATAAATGGATTTTATTAGGGGATATGTTAATTAATGGCTATTACTTTATCATGAGTATTTATGGATGGTATGTATGGACCAAGAAAGAAAATAATATTGTCACACCAATTTCCAGAGTATCTTTAAAAGAAAAAAAGATTGCTGTCTTAATTTTTATTTTTTCTATAATATTTGTCTACGGAGTTTATAATTATTTCGACAAATGGAACTCTATTTCTGCATATATTGATAATTTTACAACAGCAATTTTCTTTGTAGGAATGTGGCTAATGGCTAAACGAAAAATTGAAAACTGGATTTTTTGGATTATTGGAGACATAATTTCGGTTCCTTTATATTTTTATAAAGGATTAACCTTTACAAGTTTACAATATCTTATTTTTACTTTTATAGCAATTGCTGGATATTATTCATGGAAAAAAACCTTAAACAAAACCCCTCAAGTTGTTTTAAAGTAGTTCTTTTTGGACCCGAATCATCTGGAAAAACAACACTTTCTAAGTTGCTTTCAAAACACTATAATGCTTTATGGGTCGAAGAATTTGCTAGGGAATATTTACAAACTAAATGGGATAATGAAAAAAAGATTTGTGAATTAAGAGATATATTACCAATTGCCAGGGGTCAAATGAAATTAGAAAATGAATTTTCATTACAAAGTTCCAAATTACTTTTTTGCGACACTGACCTTTTGGAAACAAAAGTATATTCAGAACAGTATTTCAATAATTATTGTGATTTTGAATTAGAAAAATATGCTCTGCAAAATCACTATGATTTGTATATTTTAACAGACATCGATATACCATGGGTCAAAGATGATCTTAGAGATAGACCCAACAATAGAAAAGAGATGTTTCTAGCTTTCAAACAAGCATTAATTAAATATAAAAAACCCTATGTTCTGGTTTCTGGTAATATTGAACATAGAATGAAAATTGCTATTAGTGAAATCAATAAATTATTAGGCTTACAGTAAATTTTTTACTTTTTTGAGTTATATTTGATCAAAATTAATGGGGTGCTACGGCTGAGATTATACCCAATGAACCTGCCAAGTAATTTTGGAAAGGGAAATTGAATCCACGCGAGGTTTATCCTGTTTTTTTCGTAAATATTTTTATATGAAAAGTTTTATTAACCTTATTTTACTATTCTTCACATGCGTTATATTATCTCAAGAAAAGGTTTTAGATACCATTGAAGGTAAAAAACAAAATTTGGATGAAGTTATAGTAGAGTCTATTAGAGTTAAATACTCTTCCCCAATTAGTCATTCTAACATATCGAAAGCTGAATTAAAATCAAGAAACTTAGGTCAGGATTTACCAGTTTTATTGAACTTTTTACCCTCAATAGTAACAACTTCTGATGCAGGTGCAGGTATAGGATATACTGGAATTAGAATCAGAGGAGTAAGTGCTCAATCTACTAATATAACCATTAATGGTATTCCTTTTAACGATACAGAATCTTTAGGAACTTATTGGGTTAATTTACCAGATTTTGCTTCATCTATTGAAAGTTTACAAGTCCAAAGGGGAGTAGGAACATCAACAAACGGTTCAGGTGCTTTTGGAGCTAGTATTAATATATTAACTGATGCTAATTCTTTAAAACCTTATGCTGAAATTTCAAACACTATTGGTAGTTACAACACATTTAAACACACAATAAAATTTAGCACTGGTGAAATTAATAATGCTTTTGAATTTTCAGGAAGATTTTCTAAAATTAACTCTGATGGGTACATTGATAGAGCTTTCTCAGATTTAAAATCTTATTTTTTGCAAGGCTCCTATAAAATGGGAGGAACTGCAGTAAAAGTTTTAACTTTTGGAGGTCATGAAAAAACTTACCAGTCATGGTATGGTGTCACAAAAGAACAAATTAAAGAAAACAGACGACAAAATCCTTACACATATGAAAATGAAATCGATAATTATAAGCAAGATCATTATCAACTCCATTGGAACCAAAAGGTAAATCAAAAATGGTCTACTAATTTAGGTTTAAACTATACTTATGGAAGAGGGTATTTTGAACAATATAGAGAAGATGATTCAGTAGAAACTTATGGTAATATAGTATCTTCAGATATTGATAAAAATGGCACAGAATTAGGGACAACGGATTTAATAAGAAGACGCTGGTTAGATAATAATTTTTATGTTGTTAATGCATCAGCAAAATACGAAAGTAAAAAAATTAATATGACTTTTAGTGGTTCTTACAGCAATTACAGCGGGGATCACTTTGGAGAGGTAATTTGGGCTCGACAATTTAATAAAAATGCTAAAATTAGAGACAGGTATTACCAAGGAAATGGTAAAAAAACAGATTTGAGTTTTTTTATGAAGACTTCCTATTCTTTAAATAAAAAGATAGAACTTTATGGAGATATTCAACTTAGAAATATAAGATATAAAACTAGAGGATTAACCTCTGATTTGGTTAATATGAAATTAAATGAATCCAACAGCTTTTTTAATCCAAAGTTTGGATTTTCTTACATATTAAATCCAAGTTCTATGCTTTATTTTTCCTTCGCAAGAGCTAATCGCGAGCCAAGTAGAGGAGATTATGAAAGTAATTCAAATATAAAACCAGAACAATTAAATGATTTTGAACTAGGTTGGCGATATAGAAAAAATGGAATTAGATTGAATCTAAATTCTTACTACATGTTATATAATGAACAATTAGTATTAACGGGAGCTCTCGATGATGTAGGTAGTCCAATAAGAACTAATAGTGGTTCTAGTTACAGAGTTGGAATTGAAGCATATGCTAAAATTCAAGTTTCTGAAATTTTTAGTATCGAATCTAATTTTACAATTAGTTCTAATAAAAATAAACAGATATTATCTCCTTTTAATGGAAATATTTTTGATTTTGGGAAAACTAACATCTCTTTTTCTCCAAATTTTATTACTTCAAATGTATTGGTTTATAGTCCCTTAGAAAATTTCAAACTAAGCTTGTTGTCAAAACATGTTGGTATGCAATATATGGGAAATACGGATGCTGAAAATTCAAAATTAGACAGTTATTTTTTAAATGATTTTAATATCTCTTATGAAATTAATTCTAATTCAATATTCAAATCTATAATAGTCACCGGACTTGTAAATAATATTTTAAATACTGAATATATTTCTAACGGATATTATTATACTTACGAGGACACTTGGTCATCTCCTGGTTCCATCCAAACTTTGGATGGTGCTGGCTATTATCCTCAAGCAACCCGAAATTTTTTATTGGGCTTGACTTTGAAGTTTTAACTAAACTAATTGCGAGTTCAATATTTTTTTTCGGTAATCTGAGGGGCTGATTAAATTAATTTTTTTAAAAGATCTATTGAAATGTGAGTAATTGTTAAAACCACATTCGTAACTAATATTCTTAATATCTTTGTCTGATTGTGTCAACAATTTTAGAGCATTATTAATTCTGTATTCAATCAAAAATTGTATAAAAGTTTTGTTTGTTTGACTTTTAAAGTATCGACAAAACGAAGGGACTGTCATATGAACCTCTTTAGCAACCTTTTCTAACGAAACTTCTTTTTTATAATTATCTTTTATGAAATTAAAAGCTTTTCTGATTCTTTCATTTTCATTAATTCCATTAATATTATAATTACTAATATTTAAAATTTCAAAATTTTTAGATCTGGACAAATCATTTAGAATCGTAATTAATGTTATTACTTTTTGAAAACTTGTTTCGTACTGTAAGCCTAACATTGCTAATCCAATTTTTTTTTTAATATCTCCCTCAAAAACTATCCCTTTTTTTGATGTTTTTAATAAATTGAAAATGTTTTTGAATTCAAATACTTCTTTTAAAGAATCACCTAAAAATTTTTCTTTAAATTGAATGACCACTTCTTTTCTTTCGTCATCAAAATAATCTGTGAATCCAGTATGTGGAAGATTTGAACCAACTAAAATTAAAAGTCCGTCGTTATAATTGGATAAATTTAATCCAACTTGTCTTTTTCCAGACCCATTATTTACATAAACAAGTTCTATTTCAGGATGGTAATGCCATTTTTGATGTTTTTCAGCCGGATTGTGGTTGCTGTTATCATATATATTATAACTAAAGGACTTGTTTTCAAAAGAAATGGGTTCTAATTCTAATTTCATTGAATTATTAATTAAAAATTATTAAACAAATATATTATTTTAATTTTATATTTAATATAAAGTATATTTATGTTAAAATAGTACATGTATTAGGTAATTTAAATAAATTATTTGATCAATTATTGATTTAATTTTGAGTAAAATTAATAATTATGAAAAAAATCATCTTCTTTCTATTAATAACAAATTTTTCTTTTGCTTCTTTTGATTTAAATTATAATTCATCTGTTGAAGAATTAATGTTAAAAAGCATAAAATCAAATAATTTTGATAATGTTCAAAAATTACTTTTTGAACGTAAGATATCCTCTAGAAAAGTTATTGATGGAAAGCCACTGTTGGTTCATGCAGTAATTAATGATAATCCTAATATTGTTAATTTATTGGTAAGATATGGAGCACAGCCTTTTATTGATGTCTGCTCAGAAGGTTTGAATGCAATGGAATGGTCAGTAAAATCAAATAGTTATTACGCAAGAGCAGAACTTATTGTAATTAAAATATTACACAACTAAATTAAGTTTTTTTCATAAATTTGCGCTGTGAAAAAATTTTTAAGTTTTTTTTTAATAGGCGTCCTATGTTTTCCTACTTTTTTTGGATTGTATCATTATATCCACGAAGACCACCAAATTTGCCAAGAACAAAACTTACATTTCCATGAACTAGAAATAGAATGTTCTACATGTGATTTTATCAGAATAAGTCTTGATTATAAGGATTCTCAAATTGATTTCTCTTACAATCAATTTATTGATTTAAACAAAAATATAATTCCTCTCAAGGAAACATACTTTAATCGTTTATTTAATATTTTTGATAATAGGGGCCCCCCTTCAATTGTTTAGTTTTTACAATTAAACAAATCAAATTTTAAATTAAATAATTATCATGAAAAATATTTTAAATTATGCCCTTGTGGCATTAGTGCTTTTAAGCACAAATAGTGTTATATCTCAAAATTTACAAGAGAATGACACAATAGTTTCTGTAAATCTTGACGAAGTAGTGGTGTCCACTCCTTTCAAAGAGTCATTAAAAAATAATGTATTAAAAGTTAATAAATTAAACTTTAAAGACTTAAACATTACTAAATCTATAAACTTTTCAAATTCACTTCAAGAAATTCCTGGAATTGCTATAATTTATACAGGTCCTGGTATTTCAAAGCCTGTCATTCGTGGACTAAGCTCTAACAGAGTTATTGTATTTAATCAATACATGAGACAAGAAAATCAACAATGGGGAGCAGAACATGGAATGGATATTAATGGTTTTGGAATAGAATCTGTTGAATTAATTAAAGGCCCAATGTCTGTCTTGTATGGTTCTGATGCCATTGGAGGTGTCATTTATGTGAACCCTGACTCCTATACAAGTGAAGATTTTGAAGTTGAAATTGGAAGTTTTTTTAATTCAAATTATAGTGGGCTTACCAATAATTTAGGAATTAAAGGAAGTTTAAATAACCTTAGTTACCTTATTCAGGGAAGTATGGTTGATAATAAAGATTTTGAAACGCCACACGGAAAAGTAGAAAACACTTATTATGATAATAAAGATTTTAAATTTGGATTAGGTTATGAATCCAAAAAATTTGTTTCAGATTTAAGATTTAATTATACAAAAACAAAACTTGGAATTACTCATGGAGACGAAGATCATGATGAACATGGTGATGAGGATCACGACGATGAGGATCACGATGATGAGGATCACGAAGGCGAAGACCATGAAGAGGATGAGAGTTATCAAGATTTGACAAACTCTATAGTGACTTGGAAAAACACTTTTATTTATGATAACAACTCTGAGTTTGAAATAATTTTAGGTCGTAGTTTCAATAATAGAAAAGAATTTGGTCATCACGACGAGCACCTGGAGGGTGAGGATCATGATGATGAAGACGAAGACCATGATGAGGACGAAGACCATGACGAGCATGAGGGAGAGGCACATGTTGATTTTGATTTAAATTCAACATCAATTGACATGAAATATTTATTTCCAAAGAACGAAAAATCTGAGTTTGTTATAGGTTCAACTCTTTTATTTCAAGAAAATACAAACATTGGTGAAGAGGAATTGATTCCTGATGCTAAGAAAAATGACTTTGGTCTTTTTGGAATATCACATATACATACTCAAGGTGGTGATTTCGTGTTAGGATTAAGAGCTGATTTTAGAAAAATCAAAAAAACAGGTTTTGATAAAAACTATAGCAGTCTTACTGCTTCATTTGGGTATAAGGTGATGTTAGAAGATAAAGGAGTAATGAGGCTAAATTTATCTAGCGGATATAGAGCTCCTAATCTTTCTGAATTATTTGCAGAAGGAGTTCATCACGGAACAGCTCAGTATGAAATAGGAAATAAAGATTTAATGGAAGAAAAAAGTTTTCAAGCTGATTTCTCTCTAGAAACATATACTTCAAACTCAACATTTGGGGTGGATGTTTTTATTAATAAATTAAGTAATTTCATTTATTTAGATCCAACAGGAAATAAGATAGAAGGATTACCAGTTTACAATTATGTACAAAACGATGCTACTTTACTTGGAATGGAATTATATGCCGACAGAGAAACATCATTAGATTGGTTATCTTATAAAACATCACTATCATTATTGAACGGGAAAAAGTCTGGAGGGTTTTTACCATTAATGCCTCCTATTACTTTTAAACATTCATTTAATTTTGATTTTGGCAATAATCATTTTGAATTAAGAGCCCTAGCTAAAGGTGAAAAGAAAAACTTGGCTTTATTTGAAACCAAAACGAACTCATATCTAGTTGTGGGTGTTTCAGGTTCTCATAACCTTAATTTATTAGATAATAATATCGATCTAAGCTGGTCAGTCAATAATTTATTTGACACAGAATATTATGATCATTTATCAAGACTTAAAAATATTGGTATTTATGAAATGGGAAGAAATATTTCCATTGGCTTAAATTATAAATTCTAAAACCTCTTATGGCAATTCAATTAGATATTCTGATTGAATTGCCATTTTTTTCTGAAAAATATGATAGCATTGGGTAGGTGCTTTCATTTATTTCTGACAGTATTTGTCCAGTTGCTAAACTGTAATTATAGTTTTCACAAGAACAAGTGGATTGCACCCCAGAAATTGACATCTTGGAGCATTCCGAAGGGTAATGATTTGGGCAACTTGCTTCCCAGGCCATTATTTGATCATTTATATTAAAAAGTAATAAACCTTTAATACCACCATTTTCCACATAAATTGAGCCACCACTGTATCTTAAATTATCATACTGAGGAAGATTGAGATTTATGGTTTTTTCAAATGAAATGTTTTGTAAATACGGGTTATTATTTATTCTTTCTTTAGAACAAGAAATAATAATTAAAAAAAACAGTAAAAAATGACTTTTTTTTTTGCTAAAATTCATAATCATTGAAAGTAAGTAAAAAATAATTCATTTAATAATTTTGTATATTTGGTTGTCCCATTTAAATAGGGATTTTTTTTTAAATAGATAACGATGAGTGAGGTTTCTTATTATACTAAAGAAGGGTTAAAAAAATTAAAAGACGAGTTAAATCATCTTAAAGATATTGAAAGACCTAAAGCTTCAAACGCCATAGCTGAAGCAAGAGATAAAGGTGATTTAAGTGAAAACGCTGAATACGATGCTGCTAAGGAAGCACAAGGGATGTTAGAAATGAAAATTTCTAAAATGGAAGATATTGTTGCTAATGCTAGATTAATTGATGAATCGCAACTTGATTTATCTAAGGTTTTAGTTTTATCCAAGGTAAAGATTAAAAATCTAAATAATCAAATGGAAATGAATTACACACTAGTTGCAGAAAGCGAAGCCGATTTAAAGTCTGGAAAAATATCTGTTAATTCACCAATCGGAAAAGGATTACTTGGAAAAAAAGTAGGTGAAGTTGCAAAGGTCACAGTTCCCAACGGAACTTTGAAGTTTGAAATCATTTCAATTAACAGATAACTGATTTGGGATCAATTTTCAGTAAGATTATTAAAAACGAAATACCGTGCTATAAAATAGCAGAAACAGAAAATTGTTTTGCTTTTTTGGATGTAAACCCAAATTCATTAGGACATACTCTTTGTATCCCTAAAGTTGAAGAAGACTATATTTTCGACCTAGAATCAAAATTATATAGTGATTTACTAAATTTTTCTAAAGTCATAGCTATTGCTATAAAAAAAGCAATACCATGCGAAAGAGTGGCCATGTCAGTAATTGGGTTAGAAGTTCCTCATGCTCATGTGCATCTTATTCCAATAAATTCAATGAAAGATGTCGATTTTAAACACAAAAAAAAATGTAGTCACGAGAATTTTGAGGAAATTGCAGAAAAAATTAAGAACTTTCTATAATCAAGGGTAGGCTTATCACTAATGTTGACCCACTATTAATCTTAGAATCTTTTATAAATATATTACCGCCATGGTATAAATTTATAATTCGTTTTGACAAGGATAAACCCAATCCCCAACCTTTTTTCTTTAATGAAAAGCCAGGATTAAATATTTTATTATAATTTTCTTTTAAAATTCCTTTTCCGCTATCCTTTATCTCTACCTGAACATTACTATTTGTTTTTAATACATTTATTTTTATAATTCCTTTACCATTCATAGAGTCAATAGCATTTTTAATTAAATTTTCAATTACCCATTCAAACAAAGTTTTATTAATTTTAAAATAGATAACTTCATTACAAGGGTTAAATTTTAATTCAATTAGTGAAGAATTTCTTTTCTTTAAATATTTAATGAAATTATTCAATGTTTCATTTACATTTTCCTTAGAAAGCTTTGGAACAGACCCTATTTCAGAAAATCTTTTTGTGATTTTATTTAACCTTTCTATATCTTTTTCAATTTCAGCAATAATATCACTGTCAATTTTTTCATCTTTTAGTATAGTAGACCAACCCATTAAAGAAGACAATGGAGTGCCTATTTGATGAGCTGTTTCTTTAGCAAATGAAGCCCAAATTTTATTTTGATTTGAATTAATTGAAGATTTGTAATATATAAATAAAGTAATTGAAAATAGTAATCCAACAATTAAAAGGCCGAATGGATAAAATTTAATTTTATATAGAATTGGTGAATTACCATAATACAATTTTTGATTAATACTATTACTATATTTAATTAGTATTGGATCATTTTCAATAGATATTTTCTCTAATACATTTTTTAATTTAATAGAATCGATTTCAATAATATTATTCTCAAAAATATTTTTATGAGATAATATTTTACCATTGGCATCAACTTGTATTATGGGATTTTCAAAACTTTCAGTTAATATCATTAACGTTAATTCTCCAATATCATCGTCTAAATTCTTATTTTCAATAAAGTTTTTCTGAGCTGAAGCCCAAAGTTCTATTTTTTTACGCTCCTCACTTCTTGTATAATCTATTATTTTATTTGTGTTGATTAGTATTAAAAACACACTTATAGCCAGTGATATTGCAAGAGATAATCTAAGTATATTGAAACTTGGGTTAGTTTTGATCAAAATATTGTTAATATAATCTAATATAAAAGTTTTTTTTCCTTTAGTTGTGCACTAAAATTTATTTAATTTTATATTTAATTTATATATTATGGATATTTCAGGCAAGTTAAAGTTGGTAAATGAGACCAAAGAATATGGATCAAATGGTTTTAAAAAAAGAGAAGTAGTTATTACAACTGAAGAACAATACCCACAAGATTTATTAATTGAATTTATTCAAGACAAGTGTGATCTTTTAAATTCATACCAAGTTGGTCAATCTGTCAAGGTAGACATTAACCTTAGAGGACGAGAATGGGAAAGTCCACAAGGAGAAATTAAATATTTCAACTCTATTCAAGGATGGAGAATAGAAAAATTATTTTCTGAAAATGATGATTCTGCCATTCCACCTGTTCCTCCAGCTGAAGCATTTGAGCCTGCAGACGAGATAAATAAAGAAGAGCCAGACGATCTTCCATTTTAGTAAAGATGCATAAGCTTGACAGCGAACATATATTTCCATCTCCACTTAATGCTAGTAAAGAGGGAATAGTTGCTGTTGGTGGAGATTTAGACCCTCAAAGGATATTACTCGCTTATAAAATGGGAATTTTCCCATGGTTTGAAAATGATAATGAATTATTTTGGTGGAGTCCTGATCCAAGGATGGTACTATTTCCTGAAAAATTAAGAATATCTAAATCAACAAAAAAAATTTTAAAGAATAACCCATTTCAAATTACATTCAACAAGTCTTTTATGGAAGTTGTCAATTCCTGTGCAAAAGTTAAAAGGTTTGGACAAAATGGTACTTGGATAACTGATGGTTTAATGGAGGCTTATAAAATACTACACGACAAAGGGCATGCCTATTCTGTTGAAGTTTGGGAAAATTATGAATTAGTAGGAGGGCTTTATGGAATTGATTTAGGAAATGTTTTTTGCGGTGAAAGTATGTTTACAAAAACAAATAATGCAAGTAAAATAGCTTTTATTTTTTTGGTAAAGGAGCTATTAAAAAATGACTATAAATTAATTGATTGCCAGGTTCCAAGCGCTCATTTAAAAAGTTTAGGTGCTGAAATAATTCCTAGATCTGAATTTTTAAAATACTTAGCTTAATTTTTTATTTTTTTTTGAAAATCATCAATACTTAAAGCATTGCTAAGTTTAAAATCTCCTATGCTGGTTCTTATTAACTTATGTAAGTAAGCTCCAACTTTTAACTCTTTTCCGAAATCATTTGCAATAGACCTTATGTAGGTTCCTTTACTACATTCAATTTCAAAATCTATAAGTGGAAGTTTAACTGAATTAAGTTCAAATTTAAAAATATTTATTTCACGCTTTTTAAGTTTAACCTGCTCACCTTTTCTAGCATAATCATAAAGTTTCTTTCCATTAACCTTTAGAGCTGAATAAATAGGTGGAGTTTGATTTATACAGCCTAAAAATTTTTTAGCAGTAGCTTCCAGTATGTTTGAATCAATATTTTCAATTGAACTTTTTGAATCAATTTCTGTTTCTAAATCAAACGAAGGAGTGGTTGCTCCAAGAAAGAAAGTTCCACAATATCCTTTCTTTTCATTTTGAAATTCAGTAATTTTTTTGGTTAGTTTTCCAGTACAAATAATAAGAAGTCCCTGTGCCAATGGATCTAAAGTTCCAGCATGACCGACTTTAATTTTTTTTAAATCATATGAAGATTTGATTAACCATCTTATTTTGTTCACAACCTGGAAAGAGGTCCAACCAACCGGTTTGTTTATTAAAATTAATTTTCCATTAATAAAAGATTCTTTACTAAAATTCATTTAGGTTGAATAAATAATACAAATGGAGCCGAGAATGATACAATATATCGAGAAATAATAAAGTTTACTTTTTTTAACCAATGAAATCATCCATTTACACGCTAGGAGTCCGGTGAAAAAAGCAGAAAAGAAACCAAGAGAAAGTGAAATTAAATCAAAATTTTGGAAGTTTATATCAGTTTCAATTAATGATTTAGCCATGCTTCCAAGAATTAACGGAATTACCATTATAAATGAGAATCTAGCAGCTTTTTCTCTATCAATTCCCAAAATAACAGCTGAGGCTATTGTTGCTCCACTTCTTGAAATTCCAGGTAAAATTGCCACGGCTTGAGCAATACCAATTAAAAAACTATTTTTAAAACCAATTTTATTTTTTTTCATTTTGAGAAAATCGGAAAGAAATAAAAGTAAGGCTGTTATAAAAAGCATCGAACCTACCAGAATTAAATTTCCATCAAATAAAGAGTTTATATTTTCCTCAAAAAAAAGACCAATGAAAACTGCTGGAATCATTGAAATTATTATTTGAACAGAAAAACTATGAGAGTCGTTACAATTGGAGCTAAATAATCCATTAATTATTTCCATTAGTTCTTTTCTGAAAAAAAAGATGGTACTAAAAGCAGTTGCACAGTGTAGAACAATTGTAAAAAGGAGACTTTCTTTATTTGAAAGTGTATTTCCTAAAATTACTTTGGAAATCTCTAAATGACCACTTGATGAAATTGGCAGAAATTCAGTTAAACCTTGTATGACACCTAACATAATGGATTCTAAATAATCCATTATGTTATTTATTTTTTGGTTTTAATAAAATAGCGTAAACTTGAATTCCAAATCCTATTAAAACGAGGGTTGGTGCTAATCTAATTCTCGTAAAATTATATATTTCAGGGTTATAAACATTTGGATCTTCACTCCCTCCACCAGACATAAGTACAAAGCCAACCGCTATAAAAACTATTCCAATTAACATTACTTGGAAGTTTTTCTTTTCAAAAATAAAATCTTCAGTATTTTTTTTATTTTTTTTCATTTAATAAAGTTGATCAATTTTTAATTTTAAAAATCTTTGAGTAGCAAAATAAGTACATATTGATGTAATAACTATACTGAAGAGTAATATACTGGTAAATAGTCCAAGTATTATTTCAATTTCAGAAATTAAGTTTAACTCAATAACATTTTTCTCAATGTATAATAACGAAAAACTTAAAAAACTAATCGCTATAAATGAACTTATGATGCCAAGATAAATGTGAGTATTAATAAAGGGTTTTCTAATGAATTTTTTTGTTGCCCCAACTAATTGCATTGTTTTAATAATCATTCTATTAGAGTAGATGGAAAGTCTTATGGAACTGTTAATAATTAAAATAGAGATAACTAAAAAAAACGAAGCGAATATCAAAACCCAAAATTTAATTTTAATTAAATTTTCATTAATTAACGAAACTAAAGGAGCGTCATAACGAACTTCATCTACAAATTTTATTTCACTAAAATTTTTTGAAATTTGATTTAGTATGTCCGATTTAACAAAGTCAGATTTTAAATAAATGTCAATTGAGTTTAATATTGGATTAGTTCCTAAAAATTCTAAAAAATTTTCTTCAATTTCTTCAATTAATATTTCGGCACCCTTCTCTTTTGAAATATAATTCATGGAACTGGTATAATCTTTTAATCTAATTTTTTTTTGAATTTGAGCTATTTCAATTTTTTTTGCTGAATCTTTTAAATAAATTGTGATAGGAATTTTTTCTTTAAAATCATTTGATATTTTTTTTGCATTGAAAGCAAGGAGAAAAAATGCACCCATTATATAGAGTACTATAGAAATACTAATGGTAACAAAGAAATAAGATGACAGTAATCTTTTGTTTTTATTTTTTGACAAATTATTTTTGTTTTAGTAAAAATAACAAACCCTTTTTAATTTTTACATAGATCATTTAAACTTTTCCTATTCCTACAATAAATGTATTTTTGTTATTTTATTTAACAATATGTCTTATAACTTTAAAGAAGTTGAATCTAAGTGGCAAAAATATTGGTCAAAAAATCAAGTTTTCAAAGCTTTAAACAACAAGAGCTTGCCCAAATATTATGTAATGGACATGTTTCCTTATCCCTCTGGAGCAGGCCTTCATGTAGGCCATCCGCTTGGCTATATAGCAAGTGATATTTACTCAAGATTTAAAAGGCATAAAGGATTTAATGTATTACACCCTCAAGGTTATGATTCATTTGGATTACCAGCAGAACAATATGCTATTCAAACTGGAAGACACCCAGTTGAAACTACGAATGAAAATATTAAAAGATATCGTGAACAATTAGATCGATTAGGCTTCTCTTTTGATTGGTCTAGAGAGATCAGAACATCGAACAAAGATTATTATAAATGGACTCAATGGATGTTTATAAAACTTTATAATTCATGGTATGATTTTGATTCAGACAAATCTAAACCAGTTGAAGAATTAGTTAATATTTTTGAAAAAAAAGGAAATAAAAATATTAATGCATGTGTTTCAGATGCAATAGAATTTTTTAACCCTGAAGAATGGAATCTTTTTTCTGAACCCAAAAAAGAAAATATTTTACTATGTTACAGATTAGCTTATTTGTCTGAAATTGATGTGAATTGGTGTCCCAAATTAGGGACTGTTTTGGCTAATGACGAAGTTGTGGACGGTTTGTCAGAAAGAGGAGGTCATGAGGTTATTAGAAAAAAAATGACTCAGTGGAGTATTAGAATTTCTGCTTTTTCAGAAAGATTATTAAATGGACTTAATAATATTGACTGGCCGGATCCTTTAAAGGAAATGCAAAGAAATTGGATAGGAAAATCTGAAGGAGCTTTAGTAAAATTTGATATTGAGAATTTTGAAAAAGAAATTGAAGCTTTTACAACCAGAGCTGATACAATTTTTGGCGTTACATTTATCACTTTAGCACCAGAACATCCTTTTGTCAGTAAAATAACATCAAAAGAAAATAAAAGTAAAGTAGATGATTATATACTAGAATCTTCAAAAAAAACTGAAAGAGATAGAATTTCTGATGTTAAAACAATAAGTGGTGTTTTTACAGGTGGATATGCTATTCATCCTTTAACCAAAAAAAAACTTCCTATTTGGATTTCAGATTATGTTTTGGCAAGTTATGGAACTGGTGCAGTTATGGCTGTTCCTTGTGGTGATCAAAGAGATTATAACTTTGCTAAATTTTTTAAAATACCTATAATAAACATTTTTAAAAATATTGATATCTCCAATGAAGCTTACCATTCTAAAGAAAATTTTGAACTAATAAATTCTAAATTTTTAGATGGCATGAACTTTAGTGAAGCAACCTCAAAAGCAATAAAAGAACTGGTTAAGATAGATAAAGGCGTTCATAAAATAAACTATAAATTGAGAGATGCAGTTTTTAGTAGGCAAAGATATTGGGGAGAACCATTCCCAGTGTATTATAAAAATAACTACCCCGTAATGATTAATAAAAAATATTTACCAATTATATTACCTGATGTAGATAAATATTTGCCAACAGAAGACGGAAAGCCCCCCTTAGGAAATTCAAAGTGCTGGGCCTGGGATATTAAAAAAAATATGATCGTTGAAAATTCGCTAATTGATAACAAGAATATCTTTCCAATGGAGCTCAACACAATGCCTGGTTGGGCTGGAAGCTCATGGTATTTTAATAGATATATGGATCCAAATAATAGTGACTTTTTTGCCTCTAAAAAGTCTTTGGATTATTGGAGAGAAGTTGATTTATATGTTGGAGGAAGTGAACATGCTACAGGTCATTTGTTATATTCAAGGTTCTGGCAATATTTTTTATATGACCACAATTTAGTGCCAGTACCAGATTATGCTAAAAAATTAATTAATCAGGGTATGATTTTAGGAAATAGTGCATATATATACAGGTTAAATGGTTCTGATAAATATTTTTCTTATGGTCTTGTAAAAGATAAAAATGTTCAAGCAATTCATGTGGATACTAAATTTGTTAATTCAAACAATGAACTTAATATTGATGAACTTAAAAACTGGCAACCTCAATTTTCTAATTCAAAATTCGAACTGGAAAACAGTAAATTTTTTGTAAAAAGAGAGGTTGAAAAAATGTCAAAATCTAAATATAATGTAGTCAATCCAGATGATATATGTGATAAATATGGAGCTGATACGTTAAGATTATATGAGATGTTTCTTGGTCCAATTGATCAAGCTAAACCCTGGAATACCGCAGGAATTACTGGAACATTTTCTTTTTTAAATAAATTTTGGAATCTATTTTATAAAAACGATATTTTTTTAATAAATGACCAAGAACCCTCAAAAGATGAATTAAAAATACTTCATAAAACAATAAATAAAGTTAGTCAAGACATAGAGAATTTTTCTTTTAATACGGCCGTTAGTGCGTTTATGATTTGTGTTAATGAATTGAATTCGTTGAATTGTAATAATAGATTAATCTTAAAAGATCTTTGTGTTCTTCTTTCTCCTTTTGCCCCTCACATTTGTGAAGAATTGTGGAATAAATTAGGAAATAATCAATCTATTTCTAAAGTGAATTATCCAATTTTTAATCCAGAGTTCGTAAAAGAAAGTAATATCGAATATCCAGTTTCTTTTAATGGTAAATTAAGGTTTAAATTAAACTTAGATATTTCTTTGAATATTGATGAAATAAAAAAAATTATCTTAAATCACGAAAAAACACTTAAATATCTTGATGACAAAGAAATAAAAAAAATAATTATTGTTCCTAAAAAAATAATCAATATAGTTTGTTAAATGCTTTTTATAAAATTTTTTAATGATTGATAGTGTTGAAATAATAGGTTTGACAGCTGCGATATTAACCACTGTAGCTTTTATTCCACAAGTTATTAAAGTTATTTCTACTAATTCTTCAAAGGGCCTTTCTTTGACTACTTTTATAATCTTTATTATTGGAGTAGTTTTATGGTTTATATATGGGTTTTTTAAGTCCAGTATTTCAATGATACTAGGAAATGGGGTTACTTTCTTTTTAGCTTTAATTATAATAGTCTATATAATAAAAAACAAAAAAACTAATTTATAGAAATTTGTCTATCAATCTGTTGTTCCAATGATATAAAGGTTTCTGTTCTTGAGATACCCTCAATTGTTTGAATTTTTTTATTTAAAAGAGCCATTAAATCTTCATTGTTTTTACACAAAACTTTAATTAAAACACTCCAATTCCCAGTTGTGTAATGACATTCTAGAATTTCGGGCATTTTTTTCATTTCTTTGATTGCAGCTGAATTTCTTTCGGCTTTGTCAAAATAAACTCCAATAAATGCCAAAGTAGTTAAGCCTAATGCTTTGGGATTAAGTTTTAGATATTGACCAGAAATCAATCCAGAGTCATTTAATTTTTTTATTCTTTGATGAATTGCAGCACCAGAAATTCCAATTTTTCTGGAAATTTCTAATATAGGAGTTCTAGAATTATTAGTTAATTCTACTAAAATTTTTTTATCAATACCGTCAATTTTCACAACTAAATTTTTAAAACAATATCTTCAGCAATTCTTTTACTTGAACCAGGTTCACCTAATAAAGAAATTAAGCTATCATATTTATCTAATAAACGATTTCGGTTATTTAAATCTAAAACTTTTTTTAATTCTCTTATAATATTTTTTTCTGAACAATCATATTGAATTAATTCTTTAATTAGTTCCTGGTTCATTATTAAATTAACTAGTGAAATAAATTTAATTTTTACGAAAAATTTTGCTAATAAGTAACTTATCAAACTGGTTTTATAGCAAACAACCTGAGGAATTTTAAGAATGGCTGTTTCTAAAGTAGCCGTTCCACTGGTAACTAAAGCAGCTTTAGATTTTGAAAGTAAGCTATAAGTCTTTGATTTTAAAACTTTAATATTTTTATCTTTTATTATATTATTATAAAACTCTAACTCGATATTTGGTGCTCCAGCAATAACAAATTGATATTTTGGAAAGTGATTTACAATACCTAACATGATTCCTAACATTTTTTTTATTTCTTGTTTTCTACTTCCAGGTAAAATTGATATAATTTCTTTATTATTTTCATCAGAAAAGTCTTTATTTTGAGAATCTTTAAAATTCTTGATGCTGTCAAGTAATGGGTGCCCAAGAAATTTCACTTTAAAACCATGCTTTTTTTCAAAAAATTCTTTTTCAAAAGGTAGTATTACATATAAATAGTCAATATATTTTTTTATTTTTTTAATTCTACTTTCTCTCCATGCCCAAATTTGAGGTGCTATGTAATAAATTGTTTTAAATTTATTTTTTTTAGCCCACTTGGCAATTCTTAAATTAAAGCCAGGATAGTCAATAAATATAATTTTATCTGGATTGAACTGTAAGATATCATCTTTACAAAATCTTATGTTTTTTAAAATTATTTTTAAATTTAGAATTACTTCATAAAATCCCATAAAAGATAATTCTTTGAAATGCTTAACTATTTTTGCTCCTGCATTTTTCATTTTATCCCCTCCCCAAGCTCTTATTTCGGCCTTGTTATCAAATTTAATAATATGCTTTATTAAGTTAGAACCGTGTAAATCTCCTGAGGCTTCTCCCGCAATTATATAATACTTCATAGTCGTATTAAAAATTCCAATTTTTAATTTTGTTTATACTTTTATGATCTGTCATATCAAATTTTACTGGGACTATAGAAATGAAACCATTTTCTAAGGCCCATTCGTCAGAATCACTTTTGTGATCCTCATTGATAAATTCACCTGTTAACCAGTAATATTCTTTTCCTTGTGGATTTTTTCTTTTATCAAATTTTTCAATCCAATAAGCTTTAGCTTGTCTGCAAATTTTTATTCCTTTTATTTCTTTTTCTAATAATTTAGGAAAATTAACATTTAAAGCATTTCCCTTTGGAATTCCCTTTTCTAAAGATCGTAAAGTTATTTTTTTAACATAATTTCTAAGACTTTCAAAATCAGCATTCCATCTGTAATCTAATAAAGAGAATCCAATTGCTGGAACTCCTTCAATACTAGCTTCTAATGCTGCACTCATAGTTCCAGAATAAATTACATTAATTGAGGAATTTGATCCATGATTTATACCTGAGACACATATATCAGGTTTTCTTTTTAAAATTTCATTAATCCCCAATTTAACACAGTCTGCAGGTGTACCCGAGCAAGAATATTCTAATTGTGGACCATTATCAATCTTTACCTTATTTGAGTGTATGGTTGAATTTATTGTAATAGCATGCCCCATAGCTGATTGAGGACTATCAGGAGCAACCACAACCACGTCTCCAATTTCATTCATAACAGAGATTAACGTCCTTATTCCAGGAGCTGTAATACCATCATCATTTGTTACTAATATTAACGGTTTTTTTGACATTTATAAATTTTGAGTAAAAATACAGAAAAGAATATATCTTTAAATATTAACTCATTAAGAGATATTTTTTTTAAAAATGAATTGTTTAGCATGATTTTTGTCCTAATTTATTAAATTTACTAAGCTTATACTTAAAATTTTGATGAAACGTAAAATAATTATATTCTTTATCACTATCTCCTTTGCACTTGCTAGTTGGAAATTAATTAATCCAACTTTTGACAATTCTAATAAAGATAAATTACTAATTGAAATCATAAAGTATGTTTTAGAAAAGTATCATTATAATTCTATCGAAATAAATGATGAATTTTCTGAAAAAATGTTTGATGCTTATATTGAACTTTTAGATTCCCAAAAAAAGTACTTTTTGTCTTCAGATATTCGAGAATTTAAAAAGTATAAGCTAAAATTAGACAACCAATTGATAGATTATGATTTATCTTTTTTTAATTTATCATATGATAGATTGATGCAAAGAATATCTGAAGTGGAAGAGTTTTATCCAACTTTATTAGAAATTCCTTTTGATTTTTCAAAAAAAGAAGCAATTAATTTAGATTTTGAAAACATATCATTTCCAAAAAATAATATTGAAAGAAAGGATAGATGGAGAAAACAATTTAAATACACTGCATTAGATATA
>Ga0213861_10000429_pt1 | contig 36842 bp, 32 predicted proteins | sample PICome_4_FD_160110 | JGI IMG/M metagenome (GOLD analysis project Ga0213861, IMG submission 160110) | Coastal seawater microbial communities near Pivers Island, North Carolina, United States - PICO131 | ecosystem: Environmental > Aquatic > Marine > Coastal | place: USA: North Carolina... | reverse complement strand
ATTGTATTCATTTTGATAGTTCTGACATCCCCTCTTCTAATCCTTTTAATGTTAATGGAAACATTCTGTTATCCATCAGTTCTCTAATAATACATAAAGACGAAGTATAGTCCCAATGATCATCGGGCACAGGGTTTAACCATGCAACTCTATCAAAATGCTCGCATAAACGTTTGATGGTTGCGCCACCAGGCTCTTCATTCCAATGCTCAATACTGCCTCCTGCATTCGTAATTTCATATGGAGCCATTGTGGCATCGCCTACAAAGATAACTTTATAATCAGAGCTATATTTATTGATGATATCTTGAACTAAAAACCTTTCTTGGGTTCTTCTTCTATTGTCTTCCCATACAGATTCATAAACGCAATTATGAAAGTAAAAATATTTTAAATGCTTAAATTCGGTTTTAAGAGCTGAAAAAAGTTCTTCGCACAATTTTATATAAGGATCCATAGATCCCCCAACATCAAAGAAAATTATAACCTTCACATGATTGGATCTTTCGGGAATCATATTAATATCTAGAATCCCAGCATTTCTGGCCGTTGATTTTATTGTGCCATCCATATCTAACTCAAGTTCAGTGCTTTGGCGTGCAAACTTTCTTAATCTTCTTAGGGCAACTTTGATATTTCTGGTTCCGATCTCAACAGAATCATCTAAATTTTGAAACTGTCTTTGTTCCCAAACTTTTACAGCTTTTTTGTTGCCTCCTTCACCGCCTACTCTTACTCCCTCAGGATTGTTTCCATTGTTTCCAAAAGGTGAGGTTCCATTGGTTCCGATCCACTTATTTCCACCCTCGTGTCTTTCTTTTTGCTCTTCGAGTCTTTTTTTGAATTCCTCAAGAAGCTTTTCTAGACCACCTAGAGATTGTATTTTTTTTAATTCCTCTGGATCTAATTCTTTTTCAAATGCTTTTCGCAACCAATCCTCTGGAATTAAAGCTTCAAAGATATCTTCTAGAGTCTCTATGCCCTTAAAGTAGATCTCAAATGCCCTATCAAACTTGTCATAATTTTTCTCATCCTTTACAAGAACAGTTCTTGAAAGAAAATAAAAATCTTCCATATCAGCAAAGGCTAGATTTTTTTCAAGCGCGCCTAATAAGTCCAGCAGTTCTCTTAGTGTGCATGGAACACCGGATGAACGAACTGTATGGAATAGATTGATTAGCATTTATTTGGCTTGTTCTCTCCTGGACATAAATGCAAGTCTTTCAAGCAGCTGAACATCCTGTTCATTTTTAAGCAATGCCCCATATAAAGGTGGTATAGCTTTAGAAGTATCAGCATTCTTTAGAATCTCATCAGGGAGCTCATCAGACATTAGGAGTTTTAACCAATCAATTAATTCAGAGGTAGAGGGTTTTTTCTTCATACCCGGAATCTTTCTGACATCAAAAAATAAATCTAGAGCATCTTTTACAAGAGCCTTCTTAATTTTAGGGTAGTGAACTTTAACAATTCCTTCCATGGTTGATCGATCTGGAAATTGAATATAATGAAAAAAACATCTTCTTAAAAATGCATCAGGAAGCTCTTTTTCGTTATTAGATGTGATAATAATAAGTGGTCTTTTTTTAGCTTTAATTGTCTCTCCAGTTTCATAACAATAAAACTCCATGCGATCGAGCTCTTGCAGCAAGTCATTAGGGAATTCAATATCTGCTTTGTCTATTTCATCAATAAGCAAAACAACTTGTTTATCTGATTCAAAAGCTTCCCATAGCTTACCCTTTTTGATGTAATTCTTAATATCTTTTACTCTTTCATCGCCGAGTTGAGAATCTCTAAGCCTAGTCACAGCATCATATTCATAGAGCCCCTGAGAAGCTTTGGTGGTTGACTTTACATGCCACTCAATTAATTCCATTCCAAGTGATTCAGCCACCTCAATTGCTAATAATGTTTTTCCAGTTCCTGGTTCTCCTTTAATAATTAGGGGTCTCTCCAAGGCTATGGTTGCATTAACTGCCATACTGAGGTCTTCAGTTGACACATAATTTTTTGTACCAGTAAATTTCATTTGATTTCCTTTTTTGATTATGAAGAAATTTTTTCTTCTGATTTTAAGATTTTTGCAAGCTGTCTGCTAGTAGCAACTAGATTTCCATTCATATCCCATATATTACAATCTTGCTCAAAATATCCGTTACTAATGTCTTTTGCAAGACCATCAATAAATAATTGATTTGTTTGAGGTAATTGGCGAATATTGCACGTCAATGCAAGTGTGGGGACCCAACCCAAAGGGCCATATTTATTTTGCACAACGGGTGGCAAAATATCTGATAAATATGAAAGAACGAATGTATCAGCAACTCCGCCTTGCAATTCCAGGTAGGCAGAGCATCTAGCTTCGGCATCATCGGTTGAAATTTCTCTATCCCACCATGCATGATTTGGGTGAACTAACATATCTAATTGCTGAATAAATGATGGTGTTGAGCCTAGTTTAAAGTTCTCATAATTCATTACTTTAAAATTATCCTTTGAAACAGAATTCATGATTTCAGGAAGTGGTGTTGTTAGACCTGAATGACCTTTCATGTAATGAAAATCAGAACACAAAGACGAGTATAAGCATGTTATTTTTTCATTCTGAATTAATTTAACCTGTCCCATTGAAGAGCCTTTTGAGGTTCTAATTACTTCCACATGCAGTTCTGCAGGTTCGGGTTCAGTTCTATCTAGATAATATATATTTGAATTAATGGCGCTTGGATGAGGAAGAACTTTAGTCATCGCTTTATTCATTAACGCCAAGAGATATCCTCCATGAGGAGTATTACCAACAAAATATTTTGAGTTGGGCACAAATGAAAAAACGGTATCTGAAACTTTCGTCAGATCTAAAGCTGCTTGAAATTGTTCAAAATGGTTCATATTGATAGATAATTACATCATTATTGTAATTGATAGAAATTAAAAATGGCTGGATTTATAGACATTGCTTGTAATTTTACACATGAGTCTTTTAAGCATAATTTAGATGAAGTGATAAATAATGCAGAGCAAGAAGGCGTAGAAAAATTTGTTTTACTTTGTGCAAGCTTAGCTGATATTGATCCCATTAAAGTGATCCAAAATAATGCGCCTGAAAAATACTTTATATCAGCAGGCATTCACCCCCATCATGCAACAGAAATACTTGAAATAAATTATGATGCACTTTTAAACAAATTGAAATCTATTAGTCCAAATGCTATTGGAGAAACTGGATTGGATTACTTTAGAAATATATCCCCACCCGATATTCAAAAAAAATCTTTCGGTATGCATATAGAAATTGCAAAAGAATTAAGCCTCCCGCTCTATCTTCATCAACGAGATGCACATGGTGATTTTATTCGCATCATCAAAGAAAATATAAGCAACTTTCCAAAGTTTGTCGTGCACTGTTTTACTGGCACTCAAGCAGAATTAGATGAGTATCTAGAGTTAGGAGCCTATATTGGCCTTACTGGCTGGATTTGTGATGCAAAAAGAAATATTGATTTGCGTAAGTCGATTAAAAATATACCTATTGAAAAAATGATGATAGAGACTGATTCTCCATATCTTATCCCAAAAAATCTTATGGTTAAGCCTAACAAAAATATTAACGAGCCTAAATATTTACCACACATAGCGAATGAAATATGTGAGCTTACAGGATATGATTTGGAGGAGCTTAAATCAGCAACTAGCAATAACGCTATTGAATTTTTTAGTTAAAGCAAGACCTGTCTAAATTATATTTAGCACAGATTTCATCATTGTTTTCACCTGCTTTAACTGAAGAATGCTTGATAGAGGTTGTAGTATCAGAAAATCTAGGCGCAGGTGCAGGCTGAATAACTCCATCAACTTCCACAAATGAATTCCTTGCTTTCATATGATGATGTGCTGGAGCCTCAGATAGATTTAAAACCGGGGCAACACATGCATCAGTGCCATCAAAAATGTCTGCCCATTCATCACGAGTCTTTTCTTTAATTTTGTCTTTCATGATAATTTTTAGCTCTGGCCACAATTCTTTATTGTGCTGATCTTGAAATTTTAGATCTGATATTTCCAATTTTTCTAAAAGCACTGAATAAAATTGGGGCTCTATTGAACCAACTGCAAGGAACTTTTGGTCAGAGCACTCATAGGTATCATAAAAATGTGCGGCTCCATCAAGTAAATTAGATTCTCTCTCCTCCGACCAAAAGCCAGAGGCTTTAAAAGCATAAAACATCGACATCAAAACAGAGGCCCCATCAACCATTGCAGCATCAACTACCTGACCCTTGCCGCCTTGCTTAATGTTAAGCAATGCAGAAACAATACCAAGAGCTAGAAACATACCACCACCACCGAAGTCCCCAACCAGGTTTAAAGGTGGTGGAGGTGTCTGACCTTTTCTGCCCATAGATTCAAGCGCACCAGTTAATGCAATGTAATTAATATCATGGCCAGCTGTTTTAGCCAAAGGCCCCTCTTGCCCCCATCCAGTCATCCTGCCATAAACTAGATTTGGATTAACCTTTAAGCATTCATCAGGACCTAACCCTAATCGCTCCATCACACCAGGCCGAAAACCCTCAATTAAGCCATCCACATTAGCAAGAAGTTTTTTAATTTCATTAATGGTTTGTGGATTCTTTAGGTCTGCAGAAAGCGATGATTTGGATCTATGTTGGAAATCTATTGTGTTTCCATGACCATGTTGAGAAGATCTGTCAATTCTAATAACTTCAGCGCCTAAATCTGCCAAAATCATTCCACAAAATGGTCCTGGACCAATGCCTGCAAATTCTACAAGTTTTATTCCACTTAAAGGTCCTGACATTTATGACTCCTGGCTTGAAAAAGCATTAAAAAAAGTTAAGAGAAATGGTAGCAAGGTTAAAGATGCAAAAAAAGAAATTATCAATGCAAAGGCTGTAAATAAACCAAACAAGACGGTCGGCGTAAAACTAGATAGAGCAAAAATAGAGAACCCGGCTGCTATTGTTGTTGCCGTATAAAAAACAGCTCGACCCACAGAGTCATGAGAATTTAAAATTCTCTGATTATTGTTAAGATCTTTATTTGCGACTTCAGTTTTATATCTATAAAGATAATGAATAGTATTATCTACGGCCATTCCAACGCTAATAGCAGCTACGGTAATTGTCATGATATCTAAGGGGATCCCTAATACACCTAACAAGCCCAAAACAGAGCCTGCGGTTATCAAATTTGGCGTCATTGCAATAAGAGTAATTTTAAGCGATCTGAAGAGCAACAATATCATCAATCCTATAACAGCAAAAACTAAACCCAAAGATTTAATTTGTGATGAAAATAATGATTGAAGCATATTGTTATATAGAACAGCTAAGCCTGTAACTTGAAATTGGTCTTTGTCTAAATCAAATCTATTAGCAAGATCAAAGTTAATTTTTTCCAGCAACTCTTTTCTATTTAATGTCTGAGCAGACTCAAGAACTCTAGCAGAAATCCTTACTTTTGAATCATCTTGATTAATATATGAATAGAGCAAAGTTTCTTTAATATCCTCAGGCAAAACAGAACGAAGCAACGCTAACTCTAGATCATTTAAGTCATTATCATCATTAATCATTCTGGCTAATTTAATTCCGCTTGCTACGCTTAACACTTTTCCCATTTCTGGAATCTCATCTAAATAATCATGAATCTCTTCGAGCTTAGCAAGAGATGATGCATTCCACCAATAGCCAGATGCATCGCTTGAATCATCTTCAAACAAGTCATCTTCAAACAAGTCATCGCCATCAAAATCTGAATCATCAAATATTTCTTCGGCGGGCTTGTCAATCAAGATGTCTAGGGTTGCAGTTCCGCCTAATTCCTGATCAAGCAATAACATGCCTTGATATATCTCAGTTTCAGGAGAAAAATAATCTATAAATCTGTTTTCAACTTCAAGTTTTGAAACTCCATAAATCAAAGAGATTGAAATGAAAATAAAAAATATGGCAATTTGTCTACCCTTATGTATAGCAAGAAATCCTAATCTTGAAGGTATTTTATTTATAAAATCTAGTGAATAGGTGCTCGTAGATTTAATTGTAAGCTTCATTGCACTGGGCAAAAAAGTAAAAGTAAAAATAAATGCAAAAATCATTCCTACTGACATCATTTTTCCAAATTCTATAACAGGCTTAATGTCCCCCAGCATCAATGACAGAAATGCTATGGCAGTAGTTAATGCAGCGAATAAACAAGGTATAACCATCTGGTTTAGGGTTTTATATATAGCATCATCAACAGATTCAGAATTACGAGAAACTTCAGTAAATCTAACTAACACATGCACAGTCAATGAGATGGTCAAAATGAGCAACAAAGCAATGAAGTTAGAGGAAATGACGCTTATTTTCCAATCCATTAATCCAAGAACGCTGGCTGTAAAAGCTGTTGTAACCAAAGCATTACCTAAAGGTAAAAGAACAAACCACATATTTTGAAAAAAGAGATAGAGCATCAAGCAAAAAACTATTGCAACACCAGCACCAAATGTCATTAAATCTGATTTAATAAAACTCATCATATCAGTAGCTATCATTGAAGCACCGCCCAAAAATAATGTTCCCATATCACTATTTTGCTTAAGAAGATCTCTAATTTGGATGATTAAATCAGTCCGCTGTTTTGCTTCATCATCATTTATTTGAGAGATCTGTTTATTTATATTGCTAAGTTCGTTTTTTTGAGTTGATGAAAGGTTGTTAAAGGCAAGCAATTCATACCTCTTCGTAATTAAGTCTCTATACAAAGAATTCTCGCTAAGAGTTACCTGAATTGCTGTGGTACCTCCATCAGGGCTGATAATGAGCTCTGAGTAAACTGGATTATCAATAATTTCTTCTTTTGCAGCCGAAAAATCAATATCTTCAGATTCAAGCGTTTTAAGATTATCCATCAAATCAGCAATGGGAACTTTTGGCTGAAAAAATATTGGCGCATCAAGGATTGTTAGTACGGACTGAACACCGGATAATTTCTCTAATTGAGTATCTAAACTTTTGATTGTTGCTAAAGATTGAGGTGAAAATAAATCAGTATCGGGGGTAAAAGTGATAATTAAGAAATCAGAGTTACCAAATATTTCACCGGTCTCTCTGTAAACTTTAAAGGCTTCATCCCCCTCGATTACTAGCGCATCAGAGGATGCATCAAGCTTAAAATTCTTTAAACCAATAGCTGCCGAAAGAAAAATAGCCACGATAAGGGCCATAACAAGAACTGGTTTTCTTAGAATGAATTGAAAAATTTTTTTCATGTATAAAATTATTTTTTCGAACAATCAGGAGAAGAGAGTATTACAGGATTTGTATTGAACTCTTCAGTGGTAAAGGCTTGAATGGATAAGGCATGAATTTTTTTCATAGTTTCAACTAAAGTTTGATAGATAATTTTATGTCTTTTCACTTTTGTCAGTTCAATAAAATCATCAGAAACAATAACAAGTTTAAAGTGAGATTCGGAATCAGGAGGAACATTATGCATAGAGCTCTCATTTTCTAAGAATAAATGCTCAACAGCAAATTCTTTATTTAGGCATTCAACAATAGTCTCATAGATAGTCATGTTTGACGCCCTCCATACTCAGCAAGTATTTTTTATTATGAACGCCTAATGCAAATTGCCCAATAGATTGATCTTGTTTGATCACTCTGTGACATGGAACAAATAAAGGGATTGGATTAGATTTACATGCGGTACCTACCGCTCTTGAGGCATTTGGTGAACCAATTTTTTTTGCAATAGCTAAATATGAAGCTGTTTTTCCTCGCGGTATAGAGAGCAAAGCATCCCAAACTAATAATTGAAAATCTGTACCTTGAAGATCAATTGGCGGCAGAGATTTCAGACCCTTCAAAGAAAAAAAACCATTTATACTTTTTTGTAATTTTAGATCACTTGGATGCCTAGACCTATTTTGATTAAGAAAAGATAATTTTTTAAGCCCTTCATCGCTATAAATAGCATCGAAGAAACCAATGGGCGATGAAACGCTCTTAATAAACATTAATATATTTTAGCATTTGAGTTCAATAAAAAATTTTATATTAAAAAAAAGAGAGGCTATAGCCCCTCTTTTTTTGAACCACTGTTTTTTTAATTACTTGTATCGTAAATCCATTCCATTGCGTAAAGATTAGTTGGCGAGCAGGATTCAATATTTTCTTTCCATCTCTCGCTAAAACCATTGTCTCTTCTATAGTCTCGAATTGCTGGATAAGTTTTTGTTGCTTCTGCTCTTTTATCTCGATGGTAATAATGAGTCATTTCCATCATATCAAAAGGAGTGCCATCTGCGAATCCACGGTATGGTCTCAGATAATGCACACCAAAACCATCCCTGCCAAGCTCAATATTTGCCTCTTCATTATCAGCAGCAAGCTTTAGCATTTTTTCCCAAGACGCATTCTCAGTGAATTTGCATGATCTAAAATCAACCATCTGAATTTTATCTCTCTCATCAATCGGGATTCTCATGTGCAACGCAGCTGTATTAAAGAAAGCAACATTACGGTCACATATACCAGGATTCTGAGATCCCTTCGCATTGTAATCATTTAAAAATGCTCCATACTCTTTGTACATCTCCTCTCCATTAGGCCAAGTGCCCCATAAAACATAATCATGGTCGCTGGTAACCCCTGCAATGACAGGAGTAAAGATTGTTTTAGAGTATTGAAGGCCGTTCGATCTTAAAAATTTTTCATATTTCTTTGCATGCTTAATTACATCTTTGTAAGCTTTTCCAGGTTTATACTTACAAAACGTTGCTTCGGTTCTAACAACATATTGCTCAGACGTGGCAAAAGATGATGAAGCAAAAATTAGCAAAGGTATTAAAATTAAATATCTCATATATATCCTCCATATTTATATCTAACAGACTAACACATTGGAAGGAGTCAAGTTAACGACTAAAAAATTGGTGCGGCATCCGAGATTCGAACTCGGACCATCTGCTTGGAAGGCAGATATACTAGCCATTATACTAATGCCGCTCTTTGAAGAGTTCGTATATTACACTATCTTGCTATTAATCTTAAGGGAAATAATTCTCTTTTCATTTTTCATAAACATTTTTATTTAATTAGTTTAAGATTAATCATGACATTCAATTTTCAGCATCTCAAGACAGCTAATATCAGCTATTTCTCTCATGGAATCAGGGTCATCAAGGTGTCCTTAATTCTAATTGCACTCGGAATCATTGGCATAATTCACGGTTTACTTCCTTTTGTCTTTGTTGAGACTGTTAGCAATGAAGTGAAGAAAATTGCTGACGAGATGTCGCATTTTTAAGTTATAAAACTTTATATTGGCGGTAAATACGAGATGACTTGCATGTAGATTGCTCTAGCAGCAACTCTTGAATCTCCTTGCTAATCTCTAACTCTTGCCAAGATTCTACAAAATTAACTCTGGACTCTAGAGATGAAAAAATATTTGTCCATTGAAAGTTACCACTTAAATTTCTAGCCTCAGAATAAAGAATACCAATGGTCATATTATTTTTTATTAATGCGTCAGTAAATTGCTCAATGACAAGCTTCAATGTTGCGTAGCTATAGCCATCTATATATTCACATTCTAAAACCTCGGTAATAACAGGAGATAGATTAATCAGTTGATTTGTAAGTCTTAAAGATCTGCTTGAAGCTGAGGAGACATTACAATTAGCAATATCACCAAAGCTTAAATCAGCAAGCATAAGATTAAATCTATCTAAAGATAACTCTTCTGATTGTTTTAGCAATAACTCAAAGGTTTGAGTTTCTATTTCATCTTCTATCACTGGAAATAAAAAATACAATTCATCTGAACCATCTCCAGTTTGCGATAAACTATTAACAAGTTTGGGTATAAATCTTTCAACAGAATTAAGCGTTTCACCAGGAACTAAATCACATCTCATCATAGATTCTTTAAACGCATATTCTGGTTTAATAAAATTACTAAGGTCCAGATTTGGGTCATTAGAATCCCCGCTACAGCTTGCCAAGGAGACAAAAATAATTAAAACAATAAACGATTTCAATTTAAGTTAAAAATATATAAACAGTGAGATAATAATATGATGAAAAATTATATATGCATACCGGTTATATCTTTATTCCTAAATTTGTTTTTATCTACAGAAGTTTTTGCTTACAAATATGGGCTAGGGTCTTGTTTAGACCAGCGTATTAATCAAGATATTTGGTCGTCCATTAAAAAAGAGAATGTAGATGGGTTTATTTTTCTAGGAGATAACGTCTATGGTGACACTCCAAGTGGAAAGCTCTCAAAAATGGAAGCTGCATATAAAATTCAAGAAACTAAATTGCCTAAATGGCTAATGAGTGAAAAAGAAATATTAGCTATATGGGACGATCATGATTTTGGTATCAATGATGGGGGTGGAGACTACCCTTTTAAGAAAGAGGCTCAAAAATTATTTTTAGAATTCTGGAAGATTCCTAGCCTTGATCCAAGAAGCAATAGAGAAGGTATTTATTTTAAACAAACCAAACAAATCGAGGATATTGAGGTGGAGATAATTGGCTTAGACACCAGGTACTTTCGATCTCCATTAAAGGGCAAAAAAAATCCTTATGAACAAAATATGGATTCTGAAGCAACTATTCTGGGTACAGACCAATGGATGTGGTTAGAGGCATCAATCTACAATTCAACTGCAGACGTTATTGTGATTCTTTCATCTATTCAAATTTTAGCTACCAATCATCCTTATGAAAAATGGAATAACTTTCCTTTAGAGAGGGACCGATTGCTTGAATTAATTGCCAATGCATCGAAAAATAAAACAATTCTTGCTGTTTCTGGTGATAGGCATAGATCTGGCATCTATCAAAACGATTATTTTGTTGAAATTACTGCGTCATCCTTAAATAAAACTGCATCAAAGAATTTGGAAACGGATCCTTTGCTGCTTGGGAAAACATATCCTCAAAAAAATTTTGGCACTTTAGATATTGAACCAACTAAGAACAAAATCACTCTCTCCATTCATGATCAAAATGGATTTAAGTTAAACTCTAAAATTATCAATCTTAATTAGTAAATTGTTATTTTTACTAATCTTTTAACTTCTTTTAAAAGATAGTATCGTTAATAAACTAAATATTTAATACAAAAGAAATATGAAAAAAATTGCTTTGTTGTGTGCCCTGTTAATTTCAAATTTTATTAGTGCAGATATTCTGCTACATGTTGGTAACTTATTAGATCCTGAAAATGGAGAAATCTCTAAAGCTGTAACCATAAGAGTTATGGATAATAAGATATCTGAGATCACCAAGGGTTATGCAACACCAAAGAGAGATGATGAGGTTATTAGCCTGAAAGAATCTTATGTTCTGCCTGGGTTTATGGATATGCATGTCCATCTTGCACAAGAATATGTCCCAAAAGCAGAGCGGGAGTCCAAGATTGAGCCTGAGTACAGAGCATTATTTGCTGCAAATGCGGCATCAAAAACATTAATGGCTGGATTTACATCGGTAAGAAATCTTGGCGATGGTGGAATGGAAACGATTTCGCTAAAAAAGGCAATTGAGAAAGGGTTGGTGATTGGTCCAAGAATTTTTACATCAGGCAAAACTATTGCTACTACTGGTGGTCATGGGGATCCAACTAATGGAATGCCAAAAGATAATTATTCACCCCCTACTCCCGAAGAAGGAGTTATTGACAGCGCTGAAGATGCCATAAAGGCTGTTAGACAAAGATACAAAGACGGCACAGATGGAATCAAAATTACTGCTACTGGAGGGGTCTTGAGCGTAGCTAAATCAGGTGAAAATCCACAATTCACAGATGCAGAGCTACTTGCCATTGTAAGCACGGCAAATGATTATGGCTTATGGACAGCTGCACATGCTCATGGAAAAGAAGGAATGAAAAGAGCTGTTATAGCCGGCATTAATTCTATAGAGCATGGAACATACATGGATCAAGAAGTAATGAGTTTAATGAAAGAAAGAGGGACTTATTATGTGCCCACTATCATGGCTGGTGATTGGGTGGCAGAAAAAGCTAAGATTCCAAATTTTTTTCCAGCGCTTGTAAAACCTAAAGCAGAAAAAATTGGCCCCCAAATCCAAGCAACTTTTTCTCAAGCTTATAAAGCTGGCGTAAAAATAGCCTTTGGAACTGATTCAGGTGTATCTGCACATGGCGATAATTGGCAAGAGTTCATACTCATGACCAATGCCGGAATGTCTAATAAAGATGCTTTAAAAAGTGCAACCATTGAGACTGCAAAGCTTCTTAGGGTTGAAGATATATTAGGTCAAATAAAACCTGGAATGCTGGCTGATATAATAGCTTTCCAAAAAAATCCTATTGAAGACATATCAACGGTTGAAAATGTGAGCTTTGTGATGAAGGATGGGATCATCTACAAGCAAACCCCATAAAAAATGTCCACTAAACCTAAGATAATTATCTTGGGAGCTGGCATGAGTGGAATAGCATGCGCTCTTAGCCTTTATAAGAATTTTGATGTACAGATTTATGAAAAATCTCGAGGTATGGGAGGAAGGCTCTGCGCAAAAAGATTGCCTGAGGGAGTGTTTCATTTTGGCGCACAATTCTGTACAGCCAGAACAACCTCTTTTCAAAACTTTTTGAGTGACAGCAATGCTATAAATTTCCTTGGGTCTTGTTTTGATGTTGATATAGGTTCTAATATTGAATCCGAAAACTATTTTGTAGGAAGGGATGGCATGCATAGCCTTCTTAAAAAATATGATGAGGTTTTAAATATACATTACAATCACAAAGCATTAGATATAGATGAAGAAAGAAAACTGATAAGTTTTGATTCAGGCCAGAAAATTTCTTACGATATAATAATTTCCAGCCTCCCTCTTCCTCAGGCAAGAGAAATTTTTCAAACTGAAATCGAACATGATGCAATTTTTAGTCCTTGTTTATCTGTTGGAATGTCAATTAATGGAAATCATTTTTATGAGCACAATGCATATAAAAATATCAACGAAGATGTGGCATGGCTTGGATCAAGTGGTTTTTACAATAGTAAAAATAAAGAAACCTGGGTTTTACAATTTTCACCAAAAGCTAGCATAGCTATGATGGACAATTCTGACTCCACGATTCAAGCGAGCGCTGAAAATTCTTTCAGAAACATTTTCAGTGGAGAGTATGGAATCATACATTCGGGAATCTTTCGATGGAAATATGCTTTATGCAACAGATCAAATCTTAAAAATAAATTTACATTTATTTCAGATAATTCTTTTGCAATTGGTGATTGGAATATTTCACCGCGCGTTGAATCAGCCTATATTTCTGGAAGTGCGTTGGGTGAATATATAAATGAGATCAGACTATGAAACAAATCGGATTAATTTTTCCAGACGATTTATCAACAAATAATACAGTCCTCTCATCAATCAAAAGCTCAGATCCATTGTTGATATATGAACCATGTGACACTTTTTATCAAATCAATCATCACAAGCATAAATTAGTTTTACTAATATCAGCTCTAAGACATTGGAGGAAAGAATTAGAAATTAAGTTTAAAAATATTATCCATATAAAAATTACTAAAGATAGAAATATCGATCTTATGCATGAGTTAGAGGCATTACATAAAAAAAATAGCTTTAATATTCTTCATGTTACTCAGCCAAGTGATCATGGAATCTTAACCCAACTTATGTTCTTTGGATCTAAACATAATGTTGAATTAAAAATTCACCCAGATACAAAGTTTATTGATTCGATCGAAGGCTTTGCAGAATGGTCTAAAGATAAAAAATCTCTAGTGCAAGAATACTATTATCGTTGGTTAAGAAAAAAATACAGTCTTCTGATGGAAGGTAATAAACCCTTGGGTGGCAAATGGAATTATGATAAAGATAATCAAAAAAGTATTTCAAAGCTTAAAAATCCTCCGCAGCCTAGGCCGAATCTAAAATCCGATGAATTAACAATTTCAACTATGGTTGATGTTGAAAATTGTTTTCCTGATTCGATGGGGAATTTAGAAAATTTTAATTGGGCTGTCACGCATTCTGAAGCTAGAAAACAATTAAAGAATTTTTTAAAGACTTATTTTAAATCTTTCGGAGATTTCCAAGATGCAATAGACAAAGAAAATACAACTTTATTTCACTCACTCTTATCGCCATATATAAATTCTGGTTTATTGGATCCTATGGAATGTATAGTTGATGCGATAAGTTATTACAACAAAGCAGATCATGAAATTCCAATCAATGCTGTTGAAGGTTTCGTAAGGCAGATTTTAGGATGGAGAGAGTTTATTAGAGGGGTTTATTGGGAGAACATGCCTCAATACAAAGAAATGAACTATTGGTCTCATGAGAAAAGTCTAAATGAGAATTGGTATTTAGGACAAACAGGCATTCCCCCGCTTGATGATGCAATCAAGGAATCTATTGCTACTGGTTATACCCATCACATAAACAGACTAATGATTATTTCTAATTTAATGAATCTATCTAATGTTAGGCCAACCGAGATTTATCAATGGTTTATGGAGATGTATGTTGACTCTGCTGACTGGGTTATGGTGCCAAATGTATTTGGAATGGGGACCTATGCCGACGGAGGCATCTTTTCAACAAAACCTTATATCTGTGGATCAAGTTATATGCTTAGAATGTCAAATTACAAAAAGGGAGAATGGTGCGATGCTGTTGATGGCCTGTATTGGAGATTTATAGAAAATAATAGAGAATTTTTTGCCACGAACCCAAGGCTGGCTTTAATGCCAAAGTCTTTAGATAAAATGAACGAGGAAAGAAAAATTAAAATTTTTAGTGCAGCTGAAGAATTTATTGCTAAAAATACTGTTTAAAGATCTTCTAACAAAAACTCAGATGCGGCCAAGCTCATGCCAGCATTCTCATGCGCAACCCTGGGAACGGACTGATATCTCCATCTGAAAGGTAGATTCTTTTCTACTCCCAGCGCAATTAAATCATTAAAAAAATTTGTCCCTCTTTCAAATCGATGCCTTCCCTGTTTTTTTGCTTTGCGCATTGAAGGCAAGGAGCGATGAGCTGGATCATTATCTGCATCCCCTAGAAAAACTCCACCTTTCAATCTAAGAAACCACTCAATCCTTTCATCTGAAACATTCATATTTTTAATGCCGAATGGATAAGGGCTTTGACGATCAACAAAAGTATAAAATCCTGCATTTGCCATAGCAGCTTTTTCAATTCTTGTTTCATCACTTAGTAAAAGATATCTATTAACAAATTGAGATCCTCCAGAGTGACCATAAAGTCTAAAGGTTGTTGTTGAGAGTTTTAGTTTGGCTTTAAAAAAATCAAAAAGCAGACCCAATGAATCATTCAGATAAAGTGATTGATCTTTTAATAGCTTGCCTTTCTCCGTACTCATCATTAAATAAACATAGTCAGGAAAACGTTCTTTGGAAAATTCTGGAGCTATAAGGACGACATTCCTGTTTTGAGCTAAAGGTAACCAATCATTTATATACTTTTCTGCATTTCTAGAGGCTCCATGCATAATAAAAATAATTTTTGTATTTTCATCAATAGATTCTGGTACAGAATAATAAATCTTTGAGTCAGGCTTGTTCCAATAGGAAAAAGTAGCTTCGTCTATTTGTCGAGCAAATATCTCAAAGCTAAAGAAAATAAGGGAACATAAAAAAAGATGTTTCATTAGTGTTGATGGTTTGAGGGTTTTTCTGGAGACTCACATTTTCCTCGCTCCCAGTCACCTGGCTTGCAATCATAGATAATTCTTCCATGATCCTTAATTAAATAATCTAATATCTGGTGAGCATGAGCGCCAAAACCCAATGATGCATCTTCCTGAAGCTCTTCAATAGGTATGGTGTAACTTGTCCAATCTTTTGGAGCCCTCCATCCTGGAGGAGGAACTAATTGAGCTCTAATCCCTGATATTGGATGCAGGGCACGCCATTCTCTAATTTTGTTAGCCATGATTTCAACCAGCTTTGGATATTCATCTGCTAAATTATTATATTCATTTGGATCATTGCTGATATCAAACAATTTGTTTTCTACATTAATCTCTAATAAAGAGCTTGTTATAACTTGAACCAATTTCCACTTGTCATTAAAAACTGTTGTATGAAATTCTCCATAATTAGGAGTCTCAGATGCAAAATACACTTCCTTGTTGAGCTTTATATCATTTCCACTCTTTATTGCAGGCCACATATCTCTTCCCCAAATTTCTTTCGTATTCAACATTGGAACTCTTGAAGCGCTAGCAAGGGTTGGGAAAACATCCATTACAGTCATTATTGATTCAAAGTTTTTTCCTGCATCTAACTTGCCTTTCCACTTCATGGCAGCAATAACTCTAATCCCTCCCTCATAAGTATCCCCTTTACCTCCTCGTAGTGGAAAGTTGTCAGCGCCTCCTCCAGCATATGCAGCCCCTCCGTTATCACTGCTGAATAATATGATGGTCTCTTCTTCAATACCTTCATTTGCCAAAGTATCTAAAACTTGACCTATTGCTTGGTCTAATCCATCTACAACAGCTGCATACATAGGTCGTGCACTTGGTGAAAATCCATTTAATGTTCTAGTTCGATCAATTGCAGCACTTCTTGTGAGCTCTCTTGTATCCACTAAATTTTTATATTTTTGCACAAGGTCATCTGGGGCTTCCAAAGGACTATGAGGAGCAATAAATGGCATATACAGAAAAAAAGGCCTTTCTCTGTCTCTTGCTTTGATCCATCGGGAAGCTTCATCTGCCAATAAAAATGTTTCATAACCCTCATCTGTGATAGTTACTCCATTTCTTTGAAAGTCAATTCCGCCTTGATTTGCAAATGGGGGAAAGTATCCAACTTCAGTATGCATATGCCCGTAAAAATCATCAAAACCTCTTGCATTTGGATGGAAGATTTCTTGAGAATGCCCTAGATGCCACTTGCCGACCATAGCGGTTTGATACCCAGCTGCTTTAAATGATTCTGGCATAAAATGCTCATCTGGATGTACTCCATTATTCATCCATGGCATCACTACTGAGTAAGAAATCCCTAGCCTTAAAGGATCACGCCCTGTCATCAAGGCTGCTCTAGTTGGGCTACATATTGGTGTTGCATAAAACCTGTCTAATGTTAATCCCTCTGAAAATAATGAATCAATTGCTGGAGTGTCTATGGGCGCACCTCTCAATGAAATATCAGCCCAACCAAGATCATCCACAAGAAATATAATTACATTAGGTCTTTTATCCTCAGCATTGGCCATAAGGCTGAAGGCAATTAATCCAATAAAAAATAATTTAAAATTCATAATCATCTTGATTAAAGTTATTTGTCCAATTCCAGTATTCTACCAATCTCCATGGAGATGTGGTCACAACCTGACCTTTTGAATTTTGATACCAACTTGAAACCTTTGGGTGCTGCCAAACCATTTTTTCATGTCTCATATCAAATCTATCTTGGTATTCCTTTTCTATTTTCGGCTTAACTCTTATAACTTTAAGGTCGTTACTAAGCATATATTCAATTGCTGAACAAATATAATTTATTTGACATTCGGAATTGAAGATAATGCTCCCTGCGTGAGCTAAATTGGTTCCTGGGCCATACATAGCAAAAAAATTTGGCATAGAAGAGAATGTGATACCCAAATAGGACCTAGGCGAATCCCTGTAAATCTTTTCAAAACTACCTGAACCTCCATCTATATTTATAGGATAGAAAAAATCTTTCGCTTTGAAGCCTGTAGCAAAAATAATCGTATCAAACTCAAGCTCTTTTCCGGAACTCACAACCCCTTGAGAGCTCATGTATTCCACTCCCTCGTTAAGTAAAGTCACATTTGGTAGATGCAGTGCCTCTAGCCATGCGCCATTGTCTTGTAGCATTCGCTTGCCAAATGGTGGATAGTCCGGGATGACTTTATCAACAAGAGATTGATCAGAGATTTGCGCCAACATAGCAGCAGTAAAAAGCTCCCTCATCTCATCATTTTCTTGATTGATAGAATCACTTCTGTCTTTCCAAGCAGGATCAATAAACAAAGAATCAAGCAACTGATCTGATCCAGGATAAAAAAGTAAAAATCTATACCACCGAGAATAAAATGGTAAATTTTCTAATAACCATTTTTTTTCGTCATCAACCTCCTCATGATATTGAGGATTCGGAAACATCCATGGAGGTGAGCGCTGAAAAATTGTAAGCTCCTTACAAGATTTTGCAATGCTGGGAACTATCTGAAATGCACTAGCACCACTGCCAACTACAGCAACTTTTTTTCCAGTGATAGTGTCAAAATTTGGCCATTGAGAAGAATGGAACATATCTCCTTGAAAATATTCTAAACCATTGATCTCAGGTATTTTTGGTTGATTTAGCTGGCCAACGCAAGAGATTATTATATTTATTCTTTCTGTATTTTTTTTTCCATGACATATTGAATCTACAGACCATTCTTGTGTTAATCGGTCAAACTTCATGTCTGTTACCTGAGTTTCAAAATATGTATGTTTTTCAATATCATATTTATGAAAACAATTTTTAAGATAAGCCAATAACTCTGGTTGTTTTGAGAAATGCTCTGACCACTGATGATTTTCTTCAAATGAGTATGAATAAAAATGATTAGCAATATCAACTCGAGATCCCGGATATTGATTTTCATACCAAGTACCCCCCAGATCATCATTCTTTTCGTAGAGTTTGAATTTAACGCCTATTTCAGCTAATTTAATAGCAGCAAGAATTCCGGACATCCCAGCACCAATAATTAATACTTCCAAGTTTGTTTTTGCATTTATCAAATTTGGCTTTGATGAATGAGTTGAAATATTCAAGTCTCTTAACATCATCGGAACATAGTCTGAGGATACTTCTTCGCCCACTATAAAATTCATCATTTTGTTAAGCTCTTCATGGGATGGAATGTAGATGTCATCAGCCATAGATTTAGAAAAAAATTCATCAATTTCTTTAAGAGCGATCCCTTTAATGGTTTGTTTATCTTTGTCAGTAAAAAACCCTTGAGTTTCGCCAAGGACAGCTTGATTTGGCTTGGGTAATTTATCTAATATTGAAATATCTCCTGTAAAATGAACCAACAATGTTGCGACTACAGGAAAACTGCCAGAATCTAATGCCCTTTCTAGTATTTGCTTGCTGAAATTCATGTTATTTAATTATGCACTCAAAAACATTACGATTTATACCAAAAATTTAAAATGTCTCAGTATTCACATTTAATTCAAAAGATACACAGCTCGCCATTTAGATTTGTTTTAGTTTCAAGCGGTGGTGGCACAAATGCAATCTCGGAAATTTTAAAAGTTCCTGGAGCAAGTAAATCAGTATTAGAAGCGTATGTTCCCTATGCAAAGGAATCTTTGGATTATTATCTACTAAAACAACCCGATCACTACTGCAGTCTGGGCACGACCTTGAGTATGGCTGCCAAGGCTTATAGCGCAGCCAAAAAAATTGATCCCCAAACTAATCCAAAAAATTTATTAGGTGTAGCTGTTACTGCTTCTCTTGCAACAAATTACTCAAAAAAAGGTGAGCATAAATTTTTTATCGCTATACAAACTTACAAGTATTCCTCAAGCTTTTCATATTCATTTATAAAGGGAGAGCTAACCAGAGAACAAGAGGAACAGACTGTAACTGACCATATTATTAAGGCTCTTGCCCAATCATGTGGCGTGCAAAAGAATTTAATTACTGAAAATTCCTCTCTCATAGCTAAGACTGTTGAGGCTGAAAAGAGCTGGGTCCAATTGGTCGACAGCAAAATTGATTTTGTATCTTCGTCAAATCGTGTCCCTGAGCTAATTTTTCCTGGATCATTTAATCCCTTTCATTCAGGGCATAACTCTATGAGTGAATTAGCAGAGAAAAAAACTGGACTAGGCCTTGCCTATGAAATATGTATTCAAAATGCAGATAAGCCCCCTCTTTCATATCATGAAATTGAGCAAACATTGGATCAGTTTAATCACGGACACGAATGGGTTTTAACTAAAGCTGGAAAATTTACTGATAAAGCAGCTCTCTTTCCTAATTCTGTATTTATTATAGGTGCAGATACCTTAACAAGAATTCTTGATGAAAAGTTTTATCTAAATCGAAAAGATATGCTTAATCAATTAGATTTATTTAACAGTCATAATATTAATTTTTTAGTCTTTGGTAGAAAAATTAATAACACATTTATTAGCCTTGAATCGGTCACTATTCCCGACCACATATCTAAAAGATTTTCTGGGTTTGGTGAAGAGATATTTAGAGATGATATTTCTTCAACTTTAATCAGAAAAGAGCAAGAATAAATGATAGAAAAATCGCTATACTATTTCGAGTTAGGTTCTATATAAAACTGGGGGGTTTTTATGAAAGGTTTCTTGCCAAAAAAAGTGCCAGCACAATCATACTCAATTGATTCTAACTCTTGTTCTAGAATAGAAGAGATATGTAACAACCTGCCAAAATTATTATTAACAGGAAAAGTACAGTCAACTATTGATGGTCTTTCAAAAAAAGACTTATCTATTAAGCAGCTTTTAGTCAATCAAATGGGTCAAGATCTAAAACTTGCTATGTCCCAATTGAGTTTTATTGCTCATGCCTATATTTGGGGCGACGTAAAGCCTCATGGAAAATTGCCTGAAGCTCTTGCAAAACCATGGGTTGAAGTTGCAAAACATCAAGGTAGGCCTCCTATTTTAAGCTATGCCAGTTACTGCTTAGATAACTGGTTCTTAATCAATCAAGATGAAGAAATCTCATTAGAAAATGTTGGTTTGATAAATAACTTTTTAGGTGGAGTGGATGAAGATTGGTTTGTTACCATTCATGTCTGTATTGAGGATGCGGCTTCTGGGGCTATTGAAGCTTGCCAAAAAATAGCTCAATGCGATGAGACTTCATCAGAAAAAGAAATACTAAGTTTGCTCAATCAGATTGCAGAATCAATGAAAAAAGTAAATTCGATCTTTGCAAGAATGCCTGAAAAATGTGATCCATATATTTACTACCATCGAGTGCGTCCTTTCATCTTTGGCACAAAGGATAATCCCGATCTTAAAGAAGGTTTAGTATATGAAGGTCAATTTGAAAATAAACCTCAATTCCTTAGGGGTGAAACTGGCGCTCAAAGCAGTATTATTCCTTCTCTTGACGGGGCGCTACAAATCTCTCATACCAAAGACCATTTAAGACATTATCTAAATGAAATGAGAGATTATATGCCACCAAAACATAGAGAGTTTATTAGCACTCTTGAAAATAACTCAAAGTTAAAAAAACTACTTAACGATTCAAACAGGCTTATAAACAAATACAATGATTGCCTAGAAGAAATTAGAGCATTTAGAGCTATGCATCTTGAATATGCAGGGACTTATATCCACAAACAATCTCAAGTTAAAAATCCATTTGGTAGAGGAGGCTCCACTATAACTGGAACAGGAGGAACACCATTTATGACTTATCTAAAAAAGCATCGGGATGAGACTGAGCAACAAAAGAAATAAAAGTATTACTTACTGTGGGGAGGTAGTTTAGCTTCAACAAACCACTCATGGATCTGCTTGGCAGGATTAAACTTCTTTAATCTAAGCTTTTGATTTTCAATAACTAATTTCTTAGTCTTTACCGCAAGGTAATGATAGGTGTGGCTATCCCTTGATTCGCTCTCAGGAATTAAATAAACCTTGGTTTGTTTCTTTTTGCTATCTGCCATAATGCATGTGATTATACCGAAATCAGAGAAATTTCCCACGAAATAATTTAAAAATATTATTTATATTTTTATCTAAAAATCGGATATTTAAACTAAAATAAGTATTGAAAAAAATACGTATAGTAAAAGCACATTCTTGAATAAATTAATCATAATTTTTATTTCTTTTTTTTCACTCAATACCATTAGTGAGGGTATCACTCTTGATGGAGTTATTTCACCGGATGAATGGAATCCCGCAACTGAATTTGATTTAGAGTATGAGGTCATGCCCTCTAGAAATACAGCTGCAACATTAAAAACTACAGCCTATGTAAAGTTTGATGAAAAATATCTTTACATAGGCATAAAAGCATATGGTGACCCCAGGAAAATAAGAGCGACTTTAAAAAATAGAGATCAAACATGGAATGAAGACTATGTTGCTTTGATGGCGGATCCATTTCGGGATGGTAGATACGGTGTTCTTATTGGGGTTAACGCATTAGGGGTACAGCTGGATGAAAAACATATCAGCAGTGCGGACCCGGATGACTCCTGGGATATTCTTTTTCAATCTGCTACTGCTTTTCAAGATAATGGTTACTCAGCTGAATTAATTATCCCCTTCGCCGAACTTCAACTACCAGATACTCAAGTGCAAAAATGGAAAATGGGCTTTATAAGAAAATCATATGAAGCTGGAATTCAAACTGTTTTTGCTTCATTCAAAAATCTCCCGGGTGAACAATGTTATGCATGTCAGGCCGATGAAGAAATTCTTTTAGGCTCACCAGAAAAAATTTACAGAAATTATTTATATCCTTACATATTTTTAAATCAAAACGGTGATAGGCCTGTCAAAGATTTTAAATTACAGAACCCTGACTACGAAATTGGTATTACTGGGTTATATGATCTATCAAAGTCTTCGTCTATTGAATACACCATCAATCCAGACTTCTCTCAGGTTGAATCTGATGTTCCAATGATCATGGCTAATCAAACTTTTGCCATGTCCTACCCCGAAAAAAGAACTTTTTTTCTTGAAGGATCTGAACTGCTTAAATCAGATACACAAACTGTTTATACTCGATCCATTACCAATCCTCTGGGAGCAATTAAATACATCAATCAGGGTGAAAATAATACGGTATATTTGTTACAAGCTACAGATACCGATTCACCCTACTTAGCAGCCGGGCAATATAGATCTTATAAAGGCAATGCTGGTAAAAGCAAGGTAACTATAGGAAGGCTTAAAAGAAATTTAGGCAATAAATCATATGTTGGGTTAATTGCAACAAATAGAGATTATCAAGTTGGTGGATCTGGTTCAGTGGTTGAATTCGATGGTCTAATTAACTTCATGGATGATTATATTTTAGACCTAAATTATGCAAGAAGTGACACCCAAGAAGGGAATGTTAGTTTCATTGAAACCGATGATACTTTTGCAGGTCTAACATATGCAATGGATGGTGAGTCTTTTTCAGGGTCAGCTAAAAATTTTCGTTTAAGATGGGCTGTTGATAAAGCCAATGCAGGCATTAGATTTTCAGATGTGTCACCGACATACAGAGCTCATGTTGGCTTTGTAAGCAGGAATGATTATAAGTTTCGAAACTATTGGTACGGAAGGACTTACAGGTCCAAGGGAACTATTAGGCAAATAAATTTTAGACTCAATAATCGAAATAGATTAAATTCTAAAAACGAAAAAACTCTTGAATTTTATGAGCTCCAAATTGATCTTGAAACTAATTTTAATTTTACTGGAACAATTGAATGGCAGCACAAACCTGGTGAAAAATTTAATGGTATTCAGTATGGCGAGCAAAGAGATATTGAAATAAGAGGTCAATACCATCCTTCAGAAAGTTTTTTTACTAGTTTTGAAATAGAAAAAGGTGAATCAATTGCTTATAGAGTTGATAACCCGGAAATTGGAAACTCAACTGAATACAACCTCTACAACGTATTTAGATTCTCAGATCAGTTTAAGATTTCACTGGGCCATAGATACTCGGAATTAAAAAATAAAGTTACTGGGGAAGAATTCTATGCGGGTGAGATAAATAGATTTGAGATAGATTACCAAATTGATGGAGCTTTATCGACCAGGACTATCATTGAAAAAAATGACTTTAGTGAAGATTACTTTCTTGAGGCTCTAATACAATGGAAACCAAATCCATACACAATATTTTATGCAGGTGGAACTCAATTTTATAAAGAGCCAAATCCTTTTAGCGATAATATCAGGCTTGAAACTTCACAAATTTATGCAAAGTTTCAATATTTTTACAATCCAAATAAATAAGTATATTTAGCAGCTAACCTCTTTGCCTGTTAATTTTCCATCTTTGATAACTATTGAGTTTAGATCAAAATTAATTTCCTCTTCGCTTAAAAATAACCCTCTAACTTGAATCTTGGTATTATCTAAACCATCTTTTTCAAGGCATGAAAGGGGGATATTTATTGTTGACCAATCAGTCATAAGCGAGGTTGGTAACTCGATTGAGCCTCTACAATTATTTCCGCATCCCACACTAAAATATAGTGGTGGATTCGACAAAGTATTAACCCTCATAATAATTTCATAAAAAGGAGATTTCATTGTTGAAAGATTGACATGAGACTCAGCCGATATGCCAAAAGCTTGTAATGATTGATCTTCTTTGAATACCACATTCTTAGCGTCATCTTGCCGCTGATAATCAAATCTAGTTATCTTTATTTTATCGTTAGTACTAACGAAATCATCTTTCAACACAAATTCAGGGCCGGCTTTAGTTACAACAAATTCTTTTCCAGGTATTGAAGCTGTTCCTAGAAAAATATTTACTAAATCTAGCTTAGAATCATTATTAGTAATTTGAATTCTTTCTAACTCAGCACTGGATGAATAAGACAAGCCGTATCCATATGGAAATAAGGGATCATATACACTATCTGTAAAATTTAAAACGGACTGATCTTTGGTTTTTGGCCATGAATAAGGTAGCTTGCCAGTAAAATCATGATTAATCTTATCGTCCTTTGTAAAAATTACATCCGCTAAGCCTTCAACGGCACTTCCAGGAAGCCAAGCAGCGATAAAAGCATCAGATGCATTTAACTGCCTATTGACTACCAAGGGTCTGCCAGATAAAAAGATGCTAACTGTAGGGATGCTTTGGGCATTCATTGCTTCAAGTAATGGCAAGAATTTAGGATCAGTTGCTGCAAAGGCAACATCTTTCAAGTCCCCAAGCATTTCTGCATATGGCTCTTCACCAAAAACACCTATAACAACATCTGGATCTTTGATAAATTTTCCATTATTGGAAAATTCAACTGTTCCTCCTGATGAAAGAATAGTCTTCTCCAAGGCCTCGTAAATTGAATTTACATTAACAAAATCGCTGTTTGTATTCTCTCTTCCTTGCCAAGTGATAGTCCATCCGCCAGTTTGAGAAGAAATTTTCTTAGCTGCATCGCCAATAATTCCAATGTGTTGTTTAGGATTCAAAGGTAGCAATCTATTATTATTTTTTAACAGAACAAGTGATTCCCTAACTGCTTGTCGAGCTAAAGCAATGTGCTTTGGATGACCTAAATAATTTTCCTTAAATTCATGAGGAACTCTTCCATTGAATAAACCAAGCCTAGATTTTACAGTTAAGATATTTCGTACAGCCTCATCCAACCTGACCTCAGAAATTTCTCCTGACTTGACTTGCCGGATAGTATTTCGAAGGAGATCTTTCCAATTTTCTGGGACCATGAACATATCTACACCAGCATTAAAAGACTCAGCACATTTTGCATTTGAGCACCCTTCTACTTGACCATGACCATTCCAATCGCCAACAACGAACCCATCAAATTGCATATCTTTTTTTAATATATCGGTAAGTAATTTCTCATAACCATGAATCTTTTGGCCATTCCAAGAATTGAAACTAGCCATAACTGTTTGAGCACATGCATCCAATGCATCAAAATATGGATATCCATGCAATTCCCGCAAACCTATCTCTGAGATTCTAGTGTTACCTTGATCAATTCCTTCAAAAGTCCCCCCATCACCCATAAAATGTTTTGCAGTAGCAATTACATGATTGCTATCTAGCAAAGTTTCGTTCTCGCCTTGAAGTCCTAAAATAAATGCTTTACCTAATTTTGATACTAGCATTGGATCCTCTGAAAATCCCTCATAAGTTCTGCCCCATCGATCATCTTGAGGAACTGCAATAGTTGGTGCGAATGTCCAGGCGACCCCGGTAGATAAAACTTCAAGCGCTATCACCTCACCGATATTTCTAATTAAATCTTCGTTACCAGTGGCCCCTAGACCTATATTATGTGGAAATAATGTTGCACCTATAACATTATTATGGCCATGGACTGCATCAGTTCCCCATAAAACCGGTACTTTGATACCTTTATAACTTGGAGAGGCGTCATAAAATTCTTTGCTTAACTTTTTCCAATCATCAACGGAACTATACTTGTCTCCATTTGGAGCAGTATTACCGCCATTTAAGACAGAGCCAATTTTAAATTTCCTCACATCTTCTGGTGAAATAAAATCTAAATCTCCTTGAATAACTTGGCCTACTTTCTCCTCAACAGTCATCCCAGCTATTAACTGCTCTATAAGATCGGCATTATTAAAGTTTTTATATTCACAAGAATTGGTTCTGGTCCAATCCACTTGTCCAAAAATAGTTGGCACATGACACAATAAAATGATTAAAAATAAATTTTTCATATTTTCTCCTTATTAAAAATCTATATCTGAAAATTCAATCTTAGTTTTCTTTTGGGTTAATAAAAAATGCAGGGGTAACTGGTTGTCCTTAAATGCTCTTTCAACAATTTTTCTTTTAGTTAAGTTTGGAACTAATAAAATACACCTCTTAGTGTCAAGCAGCATAGATAAGTTCATTGAAATTCTCCTATGACTGGGTATACCTAAGTCCTGATCTGAGACTATGATAGAAGGTGTGGCATCTGCGTCAAAGGCACAAATATTATTGAGCTGGGCTGGAAATAAGGATGCAAAATGCCCATCATTTCCCAATCCAAGGAGAACAACATCAAATGGACGTCTTATATCCTGGATTGCTATTTTTGAATCATTCAATGGATAAAAGGAAGCTGAGCTTGCGTTGTTTTTTAGCAAATGGAGTTGAATCAAATTGTTGTTTGAATCTGGGTGATCTGGAGGGACAACTCTGTCATCGCCTAAAAAAATTGATACTTTAGACCAATCTAAATCTTTATTACTTAAATCATCATAAGTTGGTAATGGGCTGCTTCCTCCACATACAACCAAGGATGCATAACCATTCAAATTAATACTTGAGCTTAATGAGTCTGCAATTGATTGAGATAAATTATCTAAAGTAAAATCTTTCAAAGTTAGTTAGGGTTCTGACTAATTTTATTAATAAAATTTAAGCTACCATGCAAACATGTCATCTCTTGATTAATTAATGCGACAGGCATTTGTTTGAGAACATCTGCGTGCATTAATTTTCTATTAACTAAAAAATTTTTCATAAACAACTCAAGATCAAGGAATTCTTGCAAAGAACGCATTAAACCTCCAGCAAGATATATTCCTTTCCCTGGCATATAGGCCAAGGCAAGCTCAGAGAGGATTTGAGCAAGCGAGATTAAAAAGACATCTGCACTCTTTTGAGCGAATTGATCCGAATGATAGCTTCCTACAATCTCCTCTGGAGATTTATCTGTGCCTGCAAAATATGAGTAAATTTTAGCTAGCCCTCCACCTGAAATAAGGTCTTCGATAACATTAAAATCTTTTTTGTTTTCCAAGCCAAGCTCTAAAAAGAGGTCAGGAATGGCGAATGAGCTATTGCCGATTTCTGTTGGAAGTACGATATTCTCTCTAATTACCTGGGCTGCACCTAATCCAGTGCCTGGGCCTAAGATTAAAGCTGTTTCATTGAATGGGTTACCTTGATTAATAAAGCTCATCTCATCTTGCTTAAAAAGCGATAAGCCATGCCCTATTGACTCCCAATCATTGAGTATGTGACAGGAATCAACTTTGAAATTCTTTAGAATCTCAGCCTCATCTATTGTAAATTCTCTATTTGTCATTGCTATAGAGTGATGCAGTTTAGGACCAGCAATAGAAAATACTAAGTGTTTAATTGATACATCTTCATCTAAAAAGCCCTGTAACATTTTATTAAAAGAGGCCAAGCAATCTAGATTTTGCTTATTGGGATTGATCAGTGTGCTGGAGCCTATATCTGCTGACGCTGTTCTAATATTTGTACCGCCTATGTCTATTAGTAAGACTCTTGAGTTTATAAAGGCTACCTGAGGATCGATTACCATAGCAAGAAATAAGTAATAGTTAGAATGATGCATATAATCACAGTGCTGATATTGAATGATTTCTCAGTCTTGAAATTAATACTAGATATATCTATTGCTTTTTCTTGATCGCTATATCCTTGAAGTAAAGAGGTTATGTAGCATGCAAAACCTGAGATAAGAAATACAAGCCCCATCCTATGAATGAATGGATATTCAGGAAAAACCAGAAAAATGAATAGAGACAAAATCAAAGACATGATTGCTGCAACTAAAACGCTCAAAGTAGTGGCTTTTTTCCAGAATAAAGCAACCAAAAAGATCACTAAAATTCCTGGAGTAAAAAACCCAGTAAAGTTTTGAATGTATTGAAATGCAGATTCCATACTACCAAGCAATGGTTGCGCACAAAGGACTGCAATGAATAATGAAATCCAAGCCATGTTCCTGCCAACATTAACTAGCTTTTGTTCTGAAGGTTTTGATTTAACAAAACTTCGATAGATATCCATGGTAAAAATAGTACTGACACTATTTGTCATAGATGCCAATGAAGATACTATTGCCGCAACTAATGCTGCAAAAGTTAAGCCCAACAGGCCATTAGGCAATAGGGACATCATCATAGGATATGCTTGGTCTGACTTTTCTAGTCCAGGGTAAATAACAGCTGCGCAGATTCCTGGAAGTACAACCACGAATGGCATCAAAAGTTTTAAATAAGCAGCAAACATAACGCCTTTTTGCGCCTCAGGTAATGATTTGGCTCCTAAAGCTCTTTGTGTTATGTATTGATTAAATCCCCAATACGCAAAATGCGCTATCCATAAACCTCCTATCAAAACCCACACTCCAGGCAGATCCTTATAAGCAGGATGGTCAGCAGACAAAATCATATCAAATTTTTCTGGAAGTAATTGATAAACTTGACCCAAGCCATTAACCACTCCTGCGCCATCAGATATTTGATTCAATGCAATATAAGATACAGATAAACCGCCAAAAATTAATAATATAACCTGGATAATATCTGTCATAGCTACTGCTTTAAGCCCTCCCCAAAGTGAATAGGCTAAAGAAAGTAGAGCTAAGAGAACCAGGCCATAAAATAAATCTAGACCCGTTAATGAATTAATTGCTAGGGAACCAAGCCATAAAACGCTTGTCAAATTTATAAATATATATACTGCTAACCAAAAGAAAGAAAGCACAAGACTGACTCTTTTATCAAATCTTTGCTCAAGAAACTGAGGCATTGTATAAATTTGTTTTTCGAGAAATAGTGGCAAGAAATACTTTGCCATCACTATCAAAGCTATAGCCGCCGTTAATTCATATGTTGCTATTGCCATACCAACAACGAAACCCTGGCCGGACATTCCAATAATCTGTTCTGCTGAAATATTAGCGGCAATTAAAGAAGCTCCAATAGCCCACCATGGCAAAGATCTGCCTGCTAAAAAGTAATCTTCTGCTGTTTTTTCAGCACCTTGCTGAGATCGAGAAACATATTGAGCTAGAAATATTATTCCAACACAGTAAAAAGCGACAATGAATATGTCTAAATTGCTAAACAACATTTATGCACCACCCCATTGATATCGTTGTCAAAGAACATACATTATCGTTAAAATAGTAAGATAAGGCAATCATAATTAAAAAAAGCATGACAGTTACGATCAAAGATGTCTCAAAAGATGCAGCAGTATCAATAAAAACTGTATCAAGAGTTATTAATAACGAAGCAAATGTTGCCGAAACAACAAAAGAAAAAGTGCTTGAATCTGTTAGAAAGCTTGGTTTTAAACCCAATAAAAGTGCCCAAAGCCTTAGATCAAAAAAATCCTATATGCTTGCATTACTATATGATAATCCCAACAAATCTTATCTAGCCGATGTTCAAAGTGGTATCTTTAATGCTTGTAAAAGTACTGGTTACAATCTAGTTATCCAAGAATGTGATTATAAATCCAGCGAATTAAAAAAAGATATTGTTAAGTTTGTTGAAGATTTTAGAATTGATGGCTTAATTGTTACCCCTCCTTTGAGTGATATGGAGGATTTTCTTCTAGATTTAGATAGCCATGAAATAGAATACTCAGTAATCGCCCCTAGTACCATGAACTCAGAATCTCTCCATGTTTCTTCCAATGACTATGAAGCTGCATATTCTCTAACCTCAGAAATTATTAAACATGGTCATAAAGATATAGGTTTTATAAAAGGCCATCCTAAACATTCCGCATCTCATTTAAGGTTCAATGGTTTTGTTGATGCTATCAAAAATAATGGAATGGAGAGCAATGAACAATGGATCAAGCAAGGTAATTTTAGTTTTAAATCAGGGTTTGATGCTGGAGTAGAAATTTTTCATTCTGAAAAAATTCCAACAGCAATTTTTGCAAGTAATGACTCTATGGCAGCAGGAATAATGAAATCTGCTCAAATGAAAGGTCTCCAGGTACCTCAAGACCTTTCTCTAGCTGGATTTGATGACTCCCCTATTGCTCATCAGATATGGCCAGCCTTAACAACTGTTAAGCAGCCTGTAGAAAAAATGGCGGCGCATGCAGCAAAAATATTGATTGCTAAATTTGATGGTTTGGCCGAGCAAACAAAATCAAAAGAATTTAAATCAGAGCTAATAGTTCGAGAGTCTTTAAAGACCTTATAATTTAAAAGACTCAATCACACCTGCAACAACAAACTCTATCGCTAAAGCCCCAAGCAATATTCCAAAAATCTTTTGAACTACAATTATAATTGTTGGTCCAACTTTTGATGAAAGGCTGGCTGAAAGCCACATTGCAAAGGCGACTAAAATAACAATGATTAATATTGGGAGAAAATTAACCAAGATTTGAGTTGGGTCGCTTGAGTTTGTTTCAGCAATTAGTAGGGCTGTAGTCATAGCGCCTGGTCCCGCAATTAATGGAATTGCTAAGGGAAAAATCGCAAGGGACTGAACAGATTCATCATCTAAAGCTACCTCAGCAGTATTTTGCCTTCTAGTTTGTCTTTGCTCCAAGACCATTTGAAATGCAATAGCAATTAAAAATAAGCCTCCTATAATTTTAAATGAGCTCATAGAGATGCCCATTAGATCCAACACTGAAGTCCCAAATAAATAAAATAGCGCTAAAATAAAAAAAGATACTATGGTTGCCTGAATATAGATTCTTTTTATATCCTTTTTGTTCAAGCCCTGCGTGAGACTTGCAAAGATAGGCACAAGTGCAATTGGGTCAACTGCAACAAATAATAAAATAGTATTCTCCAGAACTTGATCAAACATATTATGTTGAAATTATTTGAATAGAATCTGTGTGCGATGCTGAATAGATCCCCGCTATAAAAACAAATTTTAATGATTTCTTAGCTTTTTTTTCTGAATTTAAAATTGATTTTATCCTGGAAATTGTAGTTGATTGATTGGTTATAGATTTAATAAATCGAGGCTGCATTCCACCAATCAAACTTAATTGATGAAAGGTATCTCTATTATTAGTAAATGCATATATGGGCATTCGAAAAGGCTTAGTATTAGAAACTACATTTGCAGTTTGGCCAGATCTAGTAATAATTACTATCGCGTCTGCATTAACTCTCGCTGCAAGATCACGAGCTCCTTTTGCTATATTTTGCCAATCTGAATGATCTTGAAGAAACTTCTCGTAACCAAGTGTTCTAAAATGCTCTGTTTTGCTAGCTATTTCTTTAATCATTTTGATACATTGAACGGGATATTTACCGATACTCGTCTCGCCAGAAAGCATAACAGCATCAGAGCCTTCATAGATTGCATTTGCAACATCGGTGACCTCAGCTCTGGTTGGTGTTGGGTGATTAATCATAGATTCTAATAAATGAGTTGCAACGATTGACCTTCTTCCCCACTTAGCACTCGCATACATGATTCTTCTTTGAATATTAGGTAAATCTGCAAGATCTGTCTCAATTCCAAGATCCCCCCTAGCAACCATCACTATGTCTGCAGCTTGAGTAATCTCATGTATATTTTCGAGCCCTTCTTGATTTTCAATTTTGGCAATAATTTTAATTGGTGACTTTTTTCTTTTTAAAATGGATCTCAAAGTCAAAACATCCTTGGCAGATCTAACAAATGACAGAGCAATAAAACTAACATTATGTTTTATACCAAAATTAATATCCTTACGATCTTTTTTGGTAATTGAAGGCAAGTCAACTCTTACCCCAGGAAGGTTTACATGACGTTTGCTTCCAAGCTTTCCCCCATCAAGGACTTTGCATTTAAGGTTTTCTTTATCTTTAGCTAAAACCTGAAAATTAAGCAAGCCATTATCGATGCTGATCTTTGACCCTTTGGCTACGCTTTTAATCAAACCCTTATAGTTAATCTTTATAGAAGAAGTTTCTACATCGATATCATCTCTGATAGTTAGATTTACAACATCACCCGTTTGCAAATCAATATCAGACTGATTAATGCCCGTTCTTATTTCTGGTCCTTGGGTATCAAGCAATATACCGATAGGCCCAAATAGATTAGATTGCTTTTTATTTAGTCTGCGAATTGATTCAACAACAGAGATCGCATCAGCATGTGATGCATGAGACATATTAATTCTTGCTACATTCATACCAGCTGAATGCAGGGATTTTAAATCATTGTATTTATTGGTGCTAGGGCCAATTGTTGCGATGATTTTTGTTTTAGTAATTAGCATCTTCGGCATGATACTCCATTAAATCCTAAAGTGAATATATTGACATCGTTGTCATATCGGGTATATTCTATTTCACAAGGGGACATAATGGGTAGATACCTACCATAGAATGAATATATTTATTTTTGGCGGAACGGGTGATTTAGCACAAAGAAAGTTGCTGCCAGCACTGTATAGACATTTCAAGTCAGAAAGACTTAGCACTCTAATAAAGATATATGGGATTGGCTCAAGCAATCTTGATATCTTATCTTATCAGCAAGAAGTTAAAAATAAACTTGGTGTTAATCTTGAATCGATAGAGTATGAGGAAGAAATCATTCAGAAATTTATTGAAATTGTTTCTTATATTAAAATTGATTTCAATAATGATAAAGACTTTGATTCTCTTAAGAAAATCACCTCCAGCAAGGATCGAAATTTATTTTACTTAGCAGTTACACCAATTTTCTATAAAGTTATTGCTGATAACTTGAATAAACAAGGTGTTATAGGCCCCCGCTCCTCAATAATAGTTGAGAAACCAATTGGCAATGATCTTCAGTCATCTATTGATATTAATGAATCATTGGCTTTATATTTTAATGAAAACCAAATTTTTAGAATTGATCATTATCTCGGTAAAGAAGCTGTACAAAATCTTCTAGCGTTAAGATTTGGAAATATCTTATTTGAAAAAATATGGTCTAATGTTGCCGTAGATCATGTTCAGATTACAGTAGCTGAAACGCTTGGATTGGAAAAAAGAGGTTCCTACTATGATCAAACTGGAGCTATAAAAGACATGCTTCAAAATCATCTTCTCCAGATTCTGTGTTTGGTAGCGATGGAACCGCCTACAAACATAAATTCCGAATCAATCAGAGATGAGAAATTAAAAGTCCTTAGGTCACTTAGACCATTAAAGACAAATGAAACTAATGACCATCTTGTGGTCGGTCAATATAAGGATGGTGCAATAAATGCAAAGACAATTACATCATACATAGATGAAAGTGGAGTAAATCAAGAAAGCAAAACTGAAACTTTTGTTGCGCTAAAGTTATGGATAGATAATTGGCGGTGGTCAGGGGTCCCCTTCTTTTTAAGAACAGGCAAAAGAATGGCAGAAAAGCGGTCAGAGATAGTTATACAATTTAAATCTGTTCCCCACAATATTTTTGATTCAAATACCAAACAAAAAGATAATCAATTAATTATAAGACTGCAGCCTGAAGAAAGCATAAAGCTAAAAATAATGATTAAAAAGCCTTCTGCTTCTGGTTTCCATCTGCAAGAGCTTCCTCTTGACTTGTTATTTGATGATTATTACGACGATGATCATCTAGATGCTTATGAAAGATTATTGATGGATATCATCGAAAATAAACCCTCTCTATTTATGAGAAGAGATGAGGTAGAAGAAGCATGGCGCTTTACAGATCAACTAATCAAATCAATTGGTGAGTCAGAAACCAGCCTTTCAAAATATAATGCGGGTAGTTGGGGCCCTTCTAGTTCAGATTTGCTGATAGCAAATCAAAATGCCAAATGGAATAATGAGGAAGATTGAATGTTAAGTAAAATTGATGAAATTAAAGCTAGAATTGAACTACGAAGCCAACCTACAAGATCGAAATATTTAGAAGAAGTTGATGAGTGGAAAAAGAAATCGCCAAATAGAAGCTCTACAGGATGTTCTAATCTTGCCCATGCCTTTGCTGCTTGCAATAAAAATAGTCAAAGCTCTGATTTAAATTCAAAAAAATTTGTTGGAATTATTTCTGCATATAATGACATGCTGTCTGCTCATGCTCCTTTTGAAAACTATCCTGCCATGCTTAAAAAAGAAGGAAATAAGCTCAATCTTAATATTCAAGTTGCTGGAGGTGTTCCTGCAATGTGTGATGGTATTACACAAGGAGAACCAGGAATGGAACTTTCATTATTCAGCAGAGACACCATTGCATTGTCTACAGCAATTGGTTTATCACACAATGTTTTTGATTCAGCTATTTGTTTGGGTACTTGCGACAAAATTGTTCCAGGGCTTTTAATTGGAGCCTTAAAATTTGGGCATTTACCTATAATTTTTCTTCCTGGTGGGCCCATGTCGACAGGTATATCAAATGCTAAAAAAGCAGAAGCAAGACAAGCCTATGCTGCAGGTGAAATTCAGAAGATAGATTTGTTGAATATTGAACAGCAAGCCTATCATTCAACTGGAACTTGCACGTTTTATGGAACAGCTAATACAAATCAATTAATCGCTGAGGCAATGGGTTTCCAGTTACCGGGAACTGCATTCACTCCAACAGAATCTCCAGTAAGAGATTACCTTAAAAAAGAATCTCTTCAGGCACTTATGAGATTAATGGATGCAGAAATAGGTCTGGGCGAAATGCTAGATATTAAAAACTGGATGAATGCTTTGATAGTACTTCTAGCAAGCGGAGGATCAACCAACTTAGTAATTCATTTGATAGCAATGGCAAGATCTGCGGGTTATATACTAGAGATTGAGGACTTTAGTGATTTATCTTGCATTATTCCCTTGCTTTGCCAAGTTTATCCAAATGGAACTGCGGATGTGAATGAATTTCATTCAGAGGGCGGTATTGCGAGACTGCTTTCTAACCTGATGGAAGGAGATTTAATTTACCAAGATATTGAAACTGTCGCTGGTTTTGGCTTGGAAAACTATACAAAGATTCCTTATATTGATGGCGTTAATGTTACAAATCTTAAGTGGAAAAATTTAGATCAAAATCAAAATACAAAAACTATCTCAACAATTGATAATCCATTCAAATCTAATGGAGGAATTAAATTCATTGGAGGGGATATTGCAGAGGGTGTTATAAAAGTTTCAGCATTGAAAGATGAAAATGAAGTTATTGTTGCTCCTGCAAAAGTTTTTTTAAGTCAGGAAGATGTATTAGATGCATTTAAAAATGGTGACCTAAATTCTAACTTATTCATTGTCTTGCTTGGTCAAAGTCCAGAGGCTAACGGAATGCCAGAACTTCATAAATTAACCTCCCCTATCAATGTACTTCAGAAGAAAGGGCATAAAATTGCACTAGTAACTGATGGACGTATGTCGGGTGCATCTGGATCTTTTCCTGCCTTAATACATGCGGTAAGTAAAAATGATAACTTATATAAAATTAAGAATAATGATCAGCTCACCCTTGATTTAAAAAATGCTTTGCTGTTAATTGAGAATTTTAAATCTAGTGAAAGAGAGCCAATTAAGATTGCAGCAGATAATAGTGGCTTGGGTCGAAGTTTGTTTGAACTTTTTAGAAATAATGTTAGCTCAGTGAATTCTGGTGCCTCGATATTTGATAAATAGCATGAAATTTAAACCACCTAAATGCCTTCCAACTCTTACTATCTCATCCTTAGATGAAGCTGAGATAGTAAATAAAATATTACAATCAGTAGATATTCCATATTTAGAAATAACATTAAGATCTACTGTATCAATGGAGGCTATAGAATATATCTCCGATCAAGCCAATATTAATCTAGGCATTGGAACTGTTCTGAATACAAATCAGTTAATAAATTTGCCAATCCCTAAGATTAAATTTGTAGTGTCACCCGGCTTCAATGAGGATGTAGCCATTTTTTGTAAAGAAAATGATATTGAATATATACCTGGTATTGAAACAAGCACAGAAATCATAAAAGCTCTTAATCATGGTTTTGATATTCTAAAATTTTTCCCTGCTGAGTTTGCTGGAGGTGTTCAGAAACTTAAAGCTCTTTCAAGCATTTTTCCAAACGTTAGTTTTATGTGCACAGGTGGGATTAATTTAGAAAATTATAAAAAATATATTGAGCTGCCTAATGTGTGCTCAGTAGGTGGTTCATTCGTTCTTCCAAAGAAATTAATCAAAGCAGAATATGTCTCTGAGGCAATAAATCACTTAAATTTATTATAGGCAAAAAAAAACAGAGCTAGGCTCTGTCTTTTCAGTTCGAGATTGGAAGGGGTCTAAAGTGAGAATCTCTTTAGCTCCTTGAAGGCTTTCTCTTTCCTTCTTGG
>Ga0213861_10000425_pt1 | contig 36912 bp, 27 predicted proteins | sample PICome_4_FD_160110 | JGI IMG/M metagenome (GOLD analysis project Ga0213861, IMG submission 160110) | Coastal seawater microbial communities near Pivers Island, North Carolina, United States - PICO131 | ecosystem: Environmental > Aquatic > Marine > Coastal | place: USA: North Carolina... | reverse complement strand
AGGGCAAAGTGCGTAAAACCTACCCACAAAACAGGATGCAAACGCCATTTTAGAAACTCAGCAGCATGCCAGCGGAGCTGCGCAATCTAAAGGCTAGCGTCGCCCTGGAGGAGCTGACCAAATATGCCTTGAGCATGAGCGATAATGAAACCGCAGACCGAATGCAAAAAGCGCGGGCTGCAATGTTTGAAGCAATTAATCGACGACAACAGCGCGCAAGCGCGTGAATGGAGCAACTGCAAAGCCACCAGCTTTAGACGCATCTACATATTAGAAAGGACTGTTATGTTAGGTTTGAGTTATTGTAGTGGCTGCGACTATTATGAGTTGTCGCCTTCTCTTAATTGCTTTGATCAAGCAAATCTTGTAGCTTTAGTTTGTCTAGAAGTCCTTGAAACTGATCCCAATCATGAAATTCAACGATCAGTTTTCCCTTGCCTTTTGCATTCGCCTTCAAATTCACTGCTGTGCCTAGTCGGTCAGCCAGTGCATTTTGCATTTTGGCAACATCAGCACTTTGGGGCAAGGACTTCTTAGCTTCCTTTGTTTTATCTTTAAGTCCTTGATTTACCAAGCGCTCTGTCTCACGCACAGATAGTGTCTTAGCGATAATTTGGTGTGCGATTTGTATTTGCTCAGCTGCTGTTAGCGACAATAAAGCCCTAGCATGGCCCATATCGATTTTATTGCTAAGCAACATTTCCTGAACTGGCATGGCTAAGTTCAACAGTCTAAGCAAGTTACTGGTGGCAGACCGCGATCTTCCAATAATGTCGGATATTTGTTCGTGGGTTAAAGCAAACTCATCTAATAATCGCTTTAATCCTCTTGCCTCTTCAAGCGGATTTAAGTCTTCACGTTGAATGTTTTCGATAAGAGCCATGACAGCGGCATTTTCGTCGTCTACATCCTTAATGATTACTGGAACGATATCAAGTTGGGCAAGTCTTGCCGCACGTAATCGCCTTTCGCCGGCTATCACTTCGTAAAGACCTTCATTTCCTGCAAGTTTACGAACGATAATCGGTTGCATCAGCCCTTGCTGTTTAATTGATGCTGCCAAGCTTTTGATACTGTCTTCGTCCATTAACGTGCGTGGTTGATACTTGCCTGCCTGCAAAACACTTGTCGGCAATTGCATAAGGTTGCCGGCCACAGCATCCTGTCCCAAATTGTCCAGTGCATTTGTATCTTCCCCCAACAAAGCATCTAAGCCTCGCCCAAGGCCTTTGGGTCGTTTCGGTTTTGTTACCATTGGTTTTACCTCTGTTTGGCTGATTTATTAATTCGATCATTCATTATTTATGATTTAGTCATTACTGCCAACACATGGCTAAACGCTCGCTGTTTTTACACGATCGATTAACTCTTGGGCAAAGTTCAGATAGGCTTTTGCCCCTCTCGAGGCTTTGTCGTAATTGACGCCTGGCATACCGTGACTTGGGGCTTCTGCAAGTCGAACGTTTCTGGGAATAATTGTTGAAAATACTTTTTCTTTAAAGTGTGCATCGAGCTGGTCCGAGACTTGTTGCTGAAGCGTTACGCGCGAGTCAAACATGACTCGCAACAATCCGATCAAGTTCAATTTTGGATTCAAATTGCGATGGACTCTTTTGATTGTATTCACCAAATCTGACAAACCTTCGAGTGCAAAATATTCACATTGCATGGGGATAATTACGCCGTTTGCAGCTGAAAACCCATTAAGCGTTAATAGTGACAACGCTGGTGGACAATCAATAAGAACGTAGTCGTATTGTCTCTGGCTTTCAGATATTGCCAAACTAAGGCGTTTCTCACGGTCTTTCATGCCAACCAAATCAATTTCTGCACCAGATAGCTCTCGATTTGAGGGCAAAACATCGTATTGTCCTGCCTCTGAGTAAACAGTCGCCTCTGACAATGTGGCTTGACTGATCAGAACATCGTAAATGTTGTGCTGCAGGGTTGCTTTGTCTATACCACTGCCCATCGTTGCATTGCCTTGAGGGTCAAGGTCAATTAACAAAACCTTTTGATTGTGTTGGGCCAATGCGGCTGATAAATTGATGGCGGTGGTTGTTTTTCCAACACCCCCTTTTTGGTTGGCAATACAAAATATTTTAGGCGTTTGGCGACCACTGGTTTGACTCACTTTTATTTATCCTTTTGTAACCAAACTAAGCACCGCGCCACATTATTTTCTGGCACGTCGAGTTGTTCTATTGCCGCCACCTTCCAACAAGGAAATCGTTGATTCATTTCGTTAACTTCATCTTCTACGCCTTTGGCTTTCATGGCGACCAAGCGACCACTTTCTGTAACGTGTTTCTGAGCCAACTCAACAAAGTCGCTGATAGAAGCAAACGCTCTTGAAACAACGACATCTGCTTGCACTGGCTCCAATTGCTCAACCCTCGCGTGCTTGGCGCTGAGGTTTTTTAAGCCGAGCTGGCCTTTTACAGCTGAAACAAATGCCGTCTTTTTTTCAACAGCATCTAAACAACAAATTTTATAGTTGGACCTCATAATGGCAAGAACAATGCCAGGTAGGCCCGCTCCCGATCCGACGTCTAATATTGATGGTGACGGGATATTTTTTTTACGAAAGTGCGTCTCTAAATTAGGTATGACGGTAAGGCTGTCAATAATATGTTGATTTAACACAGCCGATACGCTCTTAAGCGCTGTTAGGTTGTATGTTTGATTCCACTTAAGCATCATTGCAACAAAAGATAGAATTTGATCAACTTTATACCTATCTCTCTCTTCATCAGCGCTGTGACCAAGGTTAAGAGCAGAAAGTGCTTTGATCAAAATTTCTTTGCTTGATTGCTCTACCACGTGGGCAGGTGTGTCATGAATCACGCTGTTTAGATCGGTTTTTATGACCGATTTTTTTTAAATGAATCATTAGGCTTGATATGGCTGCCGGCGTAACACCAGATATTTTTGCGGCTTCTTCAAAGGAGCTTGGCCGGTGTTTGTCGAATTTTTGTCTTACTTCGTACGACAAGCTTAAAATATTCATATAGTCTAGATCTTTTGGCAGAACCTGATCACCAACCAGTCGTTGACGATCAATGTCTTGCTTTTGACGTGCGATGTAACCTTCATACTTGATTTGAACCTCTACTTGCTCAGCATCGACATCAGATAGTTGAAGAGCAGTTTCACGTGAAACATCCGTGGTTGAAAAAGCAATTACAGCACCATAGGTGATACCAGGTCTTTTTAACAAATCTACCAGTGCATACTCTCTCTCTAATGGTTGCCCAAAGAGTTGGAGCGCTTTTTCTGGACAAACCTTGTCAGGCTGAACCCACGTTTTCTTAAGTCGATTGACTTCACCACTAACCACACTACGTTTTTTTTCGAAACAACGCCATCGTTCTTCAGACACCAAGCCTAAATTAAAACCTTGTTCTGTTAACCGCCAATCAGCATTGTCTTCTCTCAAGCTAAGTCTATATTCAGCCCTTGATGTAAACATTCTGTATGGTTCAGTAACACCACTTGTTACTAAGTCATCAATCATGACCCCGATATACGATTGGTCGCGAGTAGGAATCAAAAACTCTGTTTCACGTGAAACAGCTGCTGCATTTGCACCAGCAATTAATCCTTGTGCAGCCGCTTCTTCATAACCTGTGGTTCCATTAATTTGCCCAGCAAAGAAAAGGTTATCAATTGTTTTCGTTTCAAGAGTTTGTTTAAGCTCTCGCGGATCAAAATAATCGTATTCAATCGCATATCCTGGTCGAACAACTGTGGCACGTTCAAGACCTTGGATTGAGTGAATCAAATCCAATTGAACATCATAAGGCAAGCTGGTAGAAATACCGTTAGGATAAATTTCATTGCAATCTAGACCTTCTGGCTCAAGGAAGATCTGGTGGCTGTTTTTTTCTTTAAACCTTTGAACCTTGTCTTCTACAGATGGACAATAGCGTGGGCCGATACCCTCAATAATCCCGCTGTACATTGGTGAGCGATCTAACCCTCCACGAATAATGTCATGAGTCCGTTCATTGGTATGGGTGATCCAACATGAAATTTGTTTCGGATGCATATCAACAGAACCCATGAAAGAAAATACTGGGGTTGGATTAGTGTCCCCCGGTTGTTCCTCTAGTCGGGAAAAATCTATCGATCGTTTGTCTAACCTTGGCGGTGTACCTGTTTTTAATCTTCCTTGAGGAAGCGCCAATTCTTTTAGACGCTGAGCTAGAGAACTAGACGGGGGCTCTCCAGCACGGCCAGCAGAATAATGGTTTAAACCAACATGTATTAAGCCATTGAGAAATGTACCAGCTGTTAAAACAACAGCACGAGCAGAAAATACCAAGCCAAGTTGCGTTTTAACACCTGTGACTTTATTACCAGTGACCAACAGGTCATCAACAGATTGCTGAAAGAGAAAAAGATTCTTTTGGTTTTCTAAGGAGTGACGGATGGCACTTCTATAAAGGGATCGATCAGCTTGCGCCCGAGTTGCGCGTACCGCCGGGCCTTTTGAACTGTTAAGCAAGCGAAATTGAATACCTGCTTTATCCGTCGCCAAAGCCATTGCACCACCAAGTGCGTCGATTTCACGCACAAGATGGCCTTTGCCGATACCGCCTATAGATGGGTTACAGGACATTTGACCGAGTGTGTCAATATTTTGTGTCAATAGCAAAGTTTTTGCACCACGCCTTGCCGCGGCAAGCGAGGCCTCTGTGCCAGCGTGGCCTCCACCGATAACAATAACGTCAAAATCAAAGTCTACAGACATGTTTGATCTGCCCTATTTATCACAATTAAACGCTGTCAAAGCAATCGGATGTTTCACGTGAAACAAAGATATCATTCTGAAGAATCTTTAGAAATAAATTAAAATGTGGATACGCCTGGGGGCAACTTAATAACAAGTTGTGGATAATTTTAATTGCTTGGCGGAAACAGTTTTTTTTCCATGGGCTCTACCACCCGATTGTAGAGCCATCCCGTAATGACTACAACAAACACCATCCGTGTGACCTGCAAGGCTGTAACCATAGGAACACCCAGCATAAGAACCTTTGCTGTAATCGCCATCTCAGCCAACCCACCTGGCGCCAAGCCCAACCAAATAGTGGCGAGCGGTAGTTCACTGTACAGCGCGATGATACTTCCAAACATTGCTACTATAAACAAACTACCAAAAGTAAATATAAGCGTTGCTAGTAAAAATCTAGGTGCTGCTTTAAAAAAAGCAGGTCTGTATCGATCTCCAAGTGACCAACCTATAAGAAGTTGGCCAATATTAACGACTTCTGATGGCATGGATGTCGCAACGACACCCGTTAAAGTTAAAAGCATCGAAATAAACAGTGGTCCCAGTACCCAGGCGTTCGGTAGATCACGTTTTTGAAATAACCACCCCGCAAGAGTTGTACCTAAAACTAATGTAGCCAAATCCTCTACATTAAAAACCGACTGTGTAATTAAAACAGTATTCCCACCAGCAATGTTCCAAAATTGGAAACCAAAAGGGATGACAATAACAACAGCCAATATACGCAAACTGTGAGCACTTGCAACCAAGTCTACTCGACCACCATAGCGTTCAGCCAAGTGACTCATTTCACTGGCGCCGCCGATTGCCGCTGAGAACCAAGCCGTTTTTAAGCTTGTACGGCCCACACGCCACAATATCCAAGTACCAAACACACTCAATAACAGAGGAATAAACATGCCAACAATGATTACAAACCAATGTTTAACGACCAAGTCTAAGATCGAAGGTGTGAAGTAAAGTCCTAATGAGGTACCAATAACCCATTGCCCGCTGAACCGAAGTGTTTTTGAACTAGCGATCGGAACGGATCCCAGACGTAACGCCGCAACGGAAAACAAAGGACCGAGTAACCAAGGTAAAGGTATCTCTAAATAGATTGCAACCAATGCTCCAAGCAAGGCTACACAGCCACCAAAAAACTGCCTTAACAAAGATTTACCAATCATAAAAAAGTTCTACATCAATGTATGGCATAACAACTCAATTGATAAGTTTTGGAGTGCTAGGATGTTTTTTATCTTTTGTTAACTTCTTTTATATATAAAGATAGTAATGGATAATACACCCTGTGGACAAGTGGAAAATAATTAAAAACCCATAGAAATCAATAACTTAAATGATAAAAAGTTTGGGATAACTTCTGTTTGAGTCAGTGGGCTTTTATGAACAACTTTTCAAAAATTGCTTTTTTCGGTAGTTGCCCTCAATTGGTCAACCGCTTATCAACAGCCTTATCAACAACATAAATTTGAACATTGTTGTTTACTTTCCAATGCAAAACGATGAAAAAATTTGTCCAAGTAGTTCATCAGCGCTCATTTGACCAGTGATGGTACCAATCTGAACATGACACAACCTAAGCTCTTCAGCCAAGAGGTCTAGTACCCGATCGTCTTCACATGCAAAAGCATAAGATACTTTGAGGTGATCTAAGCCTTGTTCAATGGCCATGACATGGCGCTTTCTAGCCAGCCATGGTGACCTTTCGCCAAGTTGTCGACCAGTCAACTTCAGTATGGCTTCTTTTAGCGCCGAGAGGCCTTCTCCTGTCATTGCAGAAACTGTCACACAATCATTTGCAGATAAAGTTCCAGCAGTGGTTTCTAACAAGTCGACTTTATTAAAAACGGTAATAACATTTTTGTTAGACAAAGAAATAGATGGCGAAAAACTCATTAACACAGACTCTGGTTGACGGATGTCCACGATATCAAGAATGACATTGCTTGATTCGATGGCAGCCAATGTACGTTCGATGCCTAACTGTTCTATGACATCTCTAGTGATACGCAATCCAGCCGTATCAGTTACAGTAATTGGTATGCCGTCTAATTGAAGATTGTCTTTAATGCTGTCACGCGTTGTTCCTGCGATATCACTAACGATCGCTATATTTTCACCGAATAAGGCATTCATTAAGCTAGATTTACCAACGTTAGGCTCACCAGCTAATACCACGCTTAAGCCCTCAGACAGGTAGACACTTCTTTTCGTGGTTGTTAAAAACAACTCAAACTGTTGAATAAGTACTCCAATACGCTGCTTGACTTGGTACTTTTCAATAAACTCTATTTCTTCTTCTGGGAAGTCTAAGGTTGCTTCAACCAGTGTTCGCAAAGCAACAATTTCGTCAGTTAAAGCGTTAACTTCGCTAGAAAACCGGCCGCTGAGTGACAAAGCAGCTGCTTGAGCGGCTTCTAAAGAACTCGCATTAATCAAGTCAGAGATTGCCTCAGCTTGAACCAAATCAATCTTGTCATTTAAAAAAGCCCTTAACGAGAACTCTCCAGGTTCAGCCAAACGCAAACCGATTTTTTGGCCTTGTTTTATGACATTGCTTAGAAGGGCCTGCATGACAGCAGTACCACCATGACCCTGAAGCTCTAACACGTCTTCACCAGTGTATGAGTTTGGCGAACTAAAAAAAATAGCAATACCGTTATCTATCAATTCACCGTCTTGATCTGTGAATGAGAGGTAATGCGCTTGACGAGGTGTCGGCTCGATTTTGAGTAATTCTTGAGCGAACGATGAAAGATCCTGACCCGATATCCTAATGACACCAATACCACCACGCCCTGGTGCCGTTGCTATTGCAGCAATGGGCGCGGTGTCTTTTTGAAACATTAGCGGTGGGGTTCAGCAGCAACTTTTGCCATTTTGCGAGTGATATGCCACTGCTGCGCAATTGACAGAATATTGTTAACACACCAATACAGTACCAAGCCTGCTGGGAAAAAGAACATCATGCCACCAAAAACAAGAGGCATCAGCAACATGACTTTGGCCTGCATTGGATCAGGTGGTGTTGGATTAAGCTTAATTTGTAAAAACATCGTTGCCATCATGATTGCTGGCAATAAAAACAAAGGATCACTGGCTGACAAATCGTCAACCCACAAAACCCATGGTGCGCCACGCATTTCTACGCTAGCTAACAATACCCAATAAAGCGAAATAAAAACGGGTATTTGAACAACAACAGGTAAACAGCCACCGAGGGGGTTGATCTTCTCTGTACGATACATCTCCATCATGGCAGTATTCATTTTTTGACGATCGTCACCAAACTTTTCCTTCAAGGCTTTCAACCGTGGAGCAACCAATTTCATTTTAGCCATTGAGCGATAACTGGCCGCTGACAAGGGATAGAAAACAAGTTTGATGAGGATGGTTAACACAACAATCGTCCAGCCCCAGTTACCAATATAGGTGTGCAACCAAGTCATTAAGCCAAAAAGTGGTTTGGCAATAATGGTTAGCCATCCGTAATCAACCACTAAGTCTAGACCTGGCGCAATGGCTTCAAGCGAATTCTGATCTTGGGGTCCAACCCAAAGCGTAGATCTAATATCAACAACAGCTTGGGGTAATAATTGCCCAACAGCTTCAATACTTCTGACAGCAAACAGCTCAACACCGACTGAAGCCATGTCGTAAGTTCTAACGGCGCCCTGAGGTGGAACCCACGCGGTAACAAAATAATGCTGAATCATTGCAAACCAGCCGTTATCAGCTGATTTGATGTAATCACCTTTCCGGTCACCGATATCAGAAAACGATACTTTTTGAAACTTACCTTCTTCGGAGTAAATAGCAGGGCCAGTGAACGTATGATAGAAACTTGATGTGTCTTTGGGATCCTCACTATCACGAGTCATTTGAAGATAGAGTGATGGACTAATCATCTGATCAGTCAAGTTCTCGACGGTATGGGTTACTTCAATCGCGTAAGAGTTGCGACGCAAATTAAACGTCTTCGTAACACGTACGCCACCAGACTCTCCAACAAATTGAACAGGTAATGTCTCACCTGTCATGTTTTTTTCTGTAGAAGCTAACTTTAACGGCGTCAAATGAGTAGGATAGCTTTTACCCTCTGGCGCGCCGACAACTCCAGTTTGCACAACATAAGTACCCTCAGCATCTTGCTGAAGAAAAACAGTTGGTTTCGAAGGATCGTTTTTACTTGGAAACTTAAGCAATTCAGCCCGAATGAGTTGCGCGCCGTTGAGGTCAAAAACCAAGCGATAAACATCGGTTGTAATTTCTACCGTCTCAGTGGCAGGTGCAATCGCTGGCGGTGCACTAGGCATGGCGCCGCTGCTTGACGGCTCACTCACAGCAGCAGGTACAGCAGTCGGGCTAGCAGTAGCAGAGGAACCAGTACCGCCACCCATGGGTTGCGATCGATCACCAGCAGGCGTTGTCACTGTTGGACCAAAAAGAGACGTTCCACCTTGATGCAGCTGCCAGTTATTCCAGAGCAAAAAAAGTGAAAACGCAAAAATCATCAAAAGAATTGTGCGGCGGATATCCATCGGAACCTAATCTAAAGGTAAAAACAATCAAGCCTCGGAGTTTACCGTCAATCAGGACTTGTGTTTGTGAAAGTGTTTTGTGGGGACGGGATCTTCACCACCAACTGTCCAGGGATGGCATCGCAACAATCGCCGAAAGGCAAGCCACCCACCTTTAATGCCGCCCCACTCATTCAAGGCGTCAATGGCATAGTTTGAGCAGCTTGGAGAGAAACGGCAGTTGTTGCCTACCCAGGGGCTAAGAAAAAACTGATAGAAACGAACAATCTTTATTAAAAGCCATTTCATGATTGTTTTTGTCGATAACGACGATCAAGCAAAAAAATTAATTGATCGAGTTCAACGCGTAGTTGCGCTTTAAGTTCTGTTAGGGAGTCATATTTTGGTGATTTAAGCAAACGAATAACGAAGTGCCCAGTTCTTAGCCGGTATCGTTGCTGACGAAAAGCCTCTCTAAATACCCGTTTAACGGCATTTCTGGCTGTGGCAAGACGAAGTAAGCGCTTAGGAACAATTACGCCCAATCGTGCTGTTAATGCAGGATTGGGTGAAAAATGCACGAAAATATGCTGCCCACGCGCAATAGGCTTGGTCTTAAGAGCGTAGCCAAACTCAGCAGAGTCTGTCAGTCGGGCTGACGGTCCAAATTTTGCGCTTAGCTCAGTCATAACGAGCCTTGGTTAATCATCGCGCGCTGACTCAATAATATAGCCAGCGCACAGCAAAGCCAAATTTAGACAGCTAAGCGCTTGCGACCTTTAGCACGGCGAGCGTTAATAACAGCGCGACCCCCACGGGTTTTCATGCGAACACGAAAACCGTGCGTGCGTTTACGGCGGGTAACTGATGGTTGGTAAGTACGTTTCATTTTGATGAACCCAGAAAAATTCGGGAAAGCCCTCTATTGCATCAAAAAAGAGCCGATAAGTCAAACAGCTACGATATAAAAGAACAATACAACGCCTAACTCAGGTCCAGCCAATGTAAAATCAGGGTTTACAAGATCGGTCGATATGGAAGAATTTTGGCAATCCTGCCTAACGCAGTTAGAGCAGGAACTACCGCCTCAACAAGTTAACGCTTGGATTAGGCCTTTGGTACCTGTTGGATACGATGAATCCACAGGAAGCTTGCGCTTGTCTGCGCCTAACCGTTTCAAGCTTGACTGGGTCAAGAAAAACTTCTCTGACAGAATTGAATTAATTGCGCAGTCTTGGTATGGGCAAAAAACGGTGGTTACCCTCGAGCTCGCTGCAAGCGTCAGTCAAAACACCAGCCAGCCAAGCGCTCCAACTGTAACGACAGATCAAAAAGCTCAACAACCTCCTACTACTCAACAAAAACCTGTGTCAGACCAACGGTTTGGCGCAATACCTGCAGCTGTCGTCTTACCCAACGACCGATCACGATTAAATGACAATTTAACGTTTGAAAACTTCGTAACGGGTAAGGCCAATCAATTGGCACGTGCAGCCGCGCTCCAAGTATCAGAAAACCCCGGTACTTCTTACAACCCCTTGTTTTTGTATGGCGGCGTTGGATTGGGTAAAACCCATCTGATTCATGCCATTGGCAATGCCATGATCGCAACGCGATCGCAAGCAAGGGTAAGGTATGTTCACGCAGATCAGTATGTCTCAGATGTTGTGAAAGCCTATCAACGCAAAGCTTTTGACGACTTCAAGCGCTATTACCACTCCCTAGATTTGTTGCTGATAGATGATATTCAGTTTTTCTCTGGGAAAAGTAGAACCCAAGAGGAATTTTTCTACGCATTTGAAGCCATGGTGGCGCAGCGCAAGCAAATTATCATCACCAGCGACACCTACCCAAAGGAGCTTTTGGGAATTGATGAACGACTGATATCCAGATTTGATTCAGGACTGACGGTTGCCATTGAGCCCCCCGAGCTTGAAATGCGGGTCGCAATTTTGTTACGAAAAGCCGATGTTGAGGGCGTTGAAATGCCTGAAGAAGTCGCTTTCTTTATTGCCAAGCATTTGCGCAGCAATGTTCGAGAACTAGAAGGCGCACTACACAAAGTTTTGGCCTACTTGCGTTTTCATGGCACCAGAGAATTAACGGTTGAGTTTTGCCGTGAGGCACTCAAGGATCTACTGTCTGTTTCGACTGGGCAAATCACCATCGAAAACATTCAAAAAACAGTCGCAGATTTTTACAAAATCAAAGTGGCTGACATGTACTCGAAACGTCGACCTGCGAACATAGCAATGCCCAGACAAGTGGCCATGTATTTGGCAAAAGAATTAACCCACAAGAGCTTGCCAGACATAGGCGATCTGTTTGGCGGTAGAGATCATACGACGGTGCTGCATGCCGTTAGAAAAATAAGTGATTTAAGAGGCAAGCAAGCGGATTTAAACCACACGCTTCACGTGCTCGAACAAACATTAAAGGGATAGTCGATGCAACTGATAAAAGCCCCAAGGGACACATTGCTAAAACCATTGACAACAGTCGCTGGTATCGTTGAGCGGCGACATACATTGCCAATCTTGGCAAATATTTTGCTAAAAAAACAAGGCTCAAAAGTATCGTTTATTGCCACCGACCTTGAAGTACAAATCACCACATCGACAAGCTTTGGTGTTGGCGATGGCGATACAGCAGTTACTGTTGCAGCTCGCAAGCTCCTCGACATTTTGCGCGCCTTGCCTGATACCGGTGATGTCACCATTTCCCAAACAACCAACAAACTGACAGTCCAAGCAGGTAAGAGTCGGTTTGCATTGCAGACATTGGGTGCGGGTGATTTTCCAACGCTTTCTGAGCCTGAGTCTGTAACGGTGTCTGTCACCATGACCCAAAAGGCATTGAAACATTTGTTTGCCATGACCCACTTTGCCATGGCTCAGCAGGATATCCGCTATTACTTAAATGGCACGCTGTTGGTTTTTGAACCCGGCATTTTGCGCGCAGTCGCCACCGATGGTCACCGACTGGCACATTGCCAAAGCGCTGTTGACACAGACAAAGAAATCACCGAAGTCATTGTGCCTCGCAAAACGGTGCTTGAAATGCAAAGATTGCTTTCAGATTCTGATGAACCAGTCACCATTGAGGTCGGCACAGGACAGATCCGCTTCAACTTCGGAGAGGTCGAGCTGATCTCTAAACTCGTAGAGGGGAAGTTTCCTGACTATAAGCGAGTCATACCAACCAATTACACGCGTCATTTTGATGTTAGTCGCGAAGCTTTGCTCGGCAGCTTGCAGCGCGCAGCAATCTTAACAACCGACAAACTTAGAAGTGTGCGTTTTCAAATTGGTGCTAACACATTGATTGCCTCATCAACTAACGCAGAACAAGAAGAGGCGCTCGAAGAGATTGATATTGACTATGCGGCTGAAGCGCTTGATGTTGGTTTTAACGTCAGTTACTTGCTTGATTTTCTATCAAGCCTAAAAGAAGAAACCGTGAGATGGTCGGTCATGCCAGACGCCAATGCATCAGCTTTGCTCACTTTGCCTGACGATGATTCGTTTCAATATGTCGTTATGCCAATGCGGATTTAAAAATGTCAGAAACCCAAGCAACACCAAACGAAGGAAAGTCTATGACACAGCCCGATCAAGGCAATTACGGCGCCGACTCCATTAGGATGCTTAAAGGTTTGGAGGCGGTACGAAAGCGCCCAGGCATGTACATTGGCGACACTTCTGACGGAACGGGCTTACACCACATGGTGTTTGAGGTGGTGGACAACGCCATCGATGAGGCATTGGCTGGGCACTGTGATGATATTGTGGTCACTATTCATGCTGACAACTCGATTTCTGTGACGGACAACGGTCGTGGTATTCCAACTGATATTCACAAAGACGACGAATTCGAACGTAGCGCTGCGGAAATCGTCCTGACAGAATTACATGCAGGCGGTAAGTTTGACCAAAACTCGTACAAGGTATCGGGCGGATTACATGGTGTTGGCGTGTCATGTGTCAACGCTTTATCAAGTTGGTTGAAACTGACCATTCGTCGCAATGGAGAAGTCCATCAAATGGAGTTTCGCCACGGTGAGCGTGTGTCGCCCTTGAGTGTTACAGGGAAGACGGAGCGCCGGGGCACGGAAGTGCACTTTCTTGCAGACACTGATATTTTTTCTAACGTTGAGTACCACTACGATATTTTGTCAAAGCGGTTACGCGAACTATCATTTTTAAATAATGGCGTTAAGATCAGATTGATTGACCAGCGCGACGGCAAAGAGGAAAACTTTGCGTTTGCTGGTGGCGTCAGGGGTTTTGTTGAGTACATCAACCGCACAAAGACCCCATTACATCCCAATCCGTTTGCTGTCGCCACTGACTCCGATGCTGGTGGCACGAGCGTGGGCGTGGAAATCGCAATGCAATGGAACGACGGCTACAGTGAACAAGTTCTATGCTTCACCAACAACATTCCTCAGCGCGATGGCGGTACACACTTAACAGGCCTGCGCGCGGCAATGACGCGAGTAATCAATAAGTACATTGCTGACAACGAAATCAGTAAGAAAGCAAAAGTTGAAACCACTGGCGATGACATGCGCGAGGGCTTGTCTTGCGTATTGTCAGTCAAAGTACCTGAGCCGAAATTTAGCAGCCAAACCAAAGACAAATTGGTTTCTAGCGAAGTCCGTCCAGCAGTAGAAGACGCTGTTGCCCGCTCGCTTGAAACATGGTTGTTAGAAAACCCCGTTGATGCCAAAGCCGTTTGCGGCAAGGTCGTCGAGGCTGCCAGAGCCCGCGAAGCGGCTCGACGCGCGCGTGAAATGACACGCCGTAAAAGTATCTTAGAAGGCGCAGGACTGCCCGGCAAACTAGCGGATTGCCAAGAAAAAGATCCAGCGTTATGCGAGCTCTATATCGTCGAGGGCGACTCAGCCGGTGGCTCTGCCAAACAAGGTCGTGACCGTAAGTTCCAAGCCATTCTTCCTTTGCGCGGCAAAGTGCTTAACGTTGAAAAAGCCCGATTCGATCGGCTGGTTGCAAGTGAACAAATTGCCACCTTAATCACCGCGCTAGGTACTAGCATTGGCCCCGATTTCAATTTGGAAAAACTGCGTTATCACCGCATCATTATCATGACCGACGCTGATGTCGATGGCGCTCACATCCGAACGTTGTTGCTCACATTGTTATATCGCCAAATGCCACAGTTGGTTGAACATGGTCACATCTATATTGCGCAACCACCGCTATACAAAGTAAAGGCTGGCAAAGAAGAGCGTTATTTGAAAGATGAACACGAAGAAACACAGTTCATGCTTGGTTTGGCCCTAAAAGAAGCGGTACTCATACCGCGAGAAAACGCGGCACCAATCCAAACGGACGCCATCAGTGAGTTGGCCCGCCAATTTGCATTGGCAGAGGCGGTGGTTGGTCGACTAACACGATTTAAAGACCACGGAGCACTTCATGCCTTCGTACAAGGTGTTCCGTTAAACCTCTCATCAGAGCAAGCCGCGCAAGCCAGTGCGCAAGCATTGTTTGAAAAACTCGACGACCCAATGCTACCCGGCAGCGTTGAGGTTAAAGCGGAATACAATGAAGAGACGGAAAAGCGGCGTTTGGTTGTTTTGCGTAAACATCACGGCAACATGCGTGTTAGCCACTTCGATGAAGACTTCGCCAATGGTTCGGACTATGAGATTTTGCGTAAGAGTAGCGAAACTTTCAAGGATTTGATTGGTCCTGGCGCGGTAATTGCCCGTGGCGAAGGCGAAAGACGGAAAGAAGCGGCCGTTAAAGATTTTGGTGACGTGATGACGTGGTTGCGTAGCGAAGCTGAAAGAGGCGTGAGCAAGCAGCGCTATAAAGGCTTGGGCGAAATGAATCCAGCCCAGTTGTGGGAAACCACCATGAACCCAGCGGTACGCCGCTTACTTAGGGTTCAGATTGAGGATGCGATTGGCGCAGATGCGATATTCACAACGCTAATGGGTGATCACGTTGAACCAAGACGCGAATTTATCGAAACTCATGCTCTTCAAGCCGCAAATATAGACATTTGATAAGTCGATGTATTCCGTCTTTGGTTGCGGAAAACGCAACCAAAGACGGCCCAAAAGGCCACAGCAAAACGGGCTCACGCCAACCCCTGGGTTTGTGTGTTACCAACCAGAACTGGTTTCCCACATGACGCTGGTTTTGGCATCGCGGGCTTTTCTAAGCATGGCGAGTAAAGGGTAGATTCGCTGAGCCAGCAACACGGTTACGGCTTTGGGTTTTTCGTGATCATGATCGTCGTCAATGTCTTCTTCTGACGGCAACTCAGCAGCAGCCGCAGCTTCTAATCGGCTGATACTTTCGTCGAGCTGTTCGTAAGAAAACACACCGCGCTCAGGCACGCCTTGGGCGACATCCTTGCCAGCCGCACGTAACACAAGTTCGGCATGGTTGCCCATCATGAGTACGTCGGCATCAACATTACTGGTGAAGGTGACAAGCATTTTATTTCTCCTGCAGTGTTAACAGCACCATTTCTAACCCTGTACTTAAGCAGCACCAAATAGAAACAGGCTATCATTATTTTCTTTTATTTTTCATGGCAGACCCCATGCTCCCCGAGCAATCTAGTCAGTTATTAGCCGTTTTAAAGCAAGCCGCTCAAGTTTTAGCCCCAGAGGCTGAGCCTGCGTTGACCCTTGAGCGCCCCAAAGTGGCGGCTCATGGCGACATTGCCAGTAATTTGGCCATGCAACTCGCCAAACCCATCGCGCGCGCGCCAAGAGAGTTGGCGCAATTGATTATTGACCATGTGATGGCTGATCCACAAGCGAAAACGTTAATTGAATCGGCTGAGGTGGCTGGCCCAGGCTTCATTAATTTTCGCCTCTCGCAAACAGCTTTGATGGCGGTGCTTGACCAAGTCGCAAGCCGTGGCAGTCAGTTCGGGTCACAACCGATCAACAAAACCAAAGTACTGGTTGAATTTGTTTCTGCCAATCCAACGGGCCCTTTGCACGTTGGCCACGCGCGGCAAGCCGCATTGGGCGATGCCCTTTGTCGTCTGTTTACTGCCGATGGTTATGCGGTTAGTCGGGAGTTTTATTACAACGACGCCGGCAATCAAATCGACAACTTGGCCATCAGTGTGCAAGCCCGCGCCAAAGGTATTGAGCCTGGAAGTGATGAGTATCCAATCGACGGTTATCGTGGTGATTACATTCTTGACATCGCCCGCGATTATCTCGCTGGGCTGACTGTTCAGGCGAGCGATGGTCGGGCGGTTACCGGCAAGGGTGATGTGGCAGATTTAGATGCCATTCGGCAATTCGCTGTGGCTTATTTACGGCGAGAGCAGGACCTAGATTTACAGGCTTTTGGATTGTCGTTTGATCAGTATTTTCTTGAAAGCTCACTCTACTCTTCAGGCCAGGTTAAAAATACCGTTCAACAACTTAACGACAGCGGCCATACCTACGAGCATGAAGGGGCACTTTGGCTGAGAACAACGGCGCTTGATACGGGTGATGACAAAGACCGCGTCATGCGCAAGCAAGACGGCGGGTACACCTATTTTGTGCCGGATGTGGCTTATCACCTCAATAAGTGGGAGCGTGGCTATCAAAATGCCATCAATATTCAAGGCAGCGACCATCATGGCACCGTTGCCCGTGTCAGGGCTGGTTTGCAAGCACTGAACCTAGACATACCCAAAGATTACCCATCTTACATTTTGCATAAGATGGTCAAAGTCGTGCGTGACGGCAAAGAAGTTAAACTTTCAAAACGTGCTGGCAGTTATGTAACCATGCGTGATTTGATTGATTGGGTCGGGCGAGACGCGGTTCGGTTTTTCTTGATACAACGACGCGCAGATACGGAGTTTGTGTTTGATGTCGATCTGGCACGCTCGCAAAGCGAAGAGAACCCCGTTTATTACGTCCAATACGCCCACGCGCGAATATGCTCAATGCTTTTGCAAGGGGCAATACCTGAGTCAAAGTTGCGCGTTGCTGATGCGATTTGTCTGACCGCACCAACCGAGCAGCGTTTGTTACGCCGTTTGGCTGAGTTACCAGCCATGATTCACCAGTCCGCTCGCGAACTATCGCCGCACTTGTTGGCATTTTGGTTGCGAGATTGTGCGTCAGACTTTCACGCTTGGTACAACGCAGAGCGCGTTTTGGTTGACGATCCAGCGCTCAAAGCCGCTCGTCTGCGATTGGCTGATGCAACCCGTCAAGTAATAGCCAACGGTCTTAACTTGCTCGGCGTTTCTGCGCCTGAACGGATGTAACATACGCCATGGCAAAGCAAAAGCGGACTTCGACGGGCAGTACTTTTTACGGCGTTATCGCAGGATTGCTGATTGGCTTGTCGGCAGCGGCAGCGGTTGCGTATTTTGTGATGAACTCGCCAATGCCGTTTGTTGACAAGGCCAGCCGATCGGCCGCGGATTCTCCCATGGATCCGAAGCAATCGCCCGATCCCAATGTCGGCCTTGTGCCGGCAACGGCGAGTAAACCCGCACAACAAGATCAACTCGGGGAGCTAATCGCGACTTTACCGGCCACCCCCAAAGCAGCACCACCATTGCCACCGCCACCACCAGCACCCAAAGCACCGTTAGCTTCGGCGACAGTTGTCGCGCCGCCAGGGGACAACAAGACTTATTTTTTACAGGTTGGGGCTTTCAGTGTTTTAGAGGATGCGGAGTCGGTGCGTGCGCAAATGATTTTGTTGGGCTTGCCGGTTCAAATTCAACGGGCCGAAGTCAATGGCATGCAAGTTAATCGTGTGCGAGTGGGTCCTTATGAGCGACTCGATGACATGAACAAAGCACGGGCCCGTCTGGCTCAGGAAAAAATAATCGCGAACGTCATTCGTCAGTAACGGTCAATAGTATTTGGAACGATTCTCACAATAGGTGCCTAATATGTTGAAGTCATTCATCAAAGTCTTGTTAGTCGGTGCGTTGAGTTTGTCGGGTGCAGCATTTGCCCAGTCAGCCAACAAATATGTCAATGTCAATCCGCCGCAAACCACTGAACCAGACAAGATTGAGGTGTTGGAGTTTTTTTCCTACAGCTGCCCTCATTGCGCCGTGGTTGAGCCCATGATTGCCGAATGGAAAAAAACTTTGCCCGCTGATGTGGTGCTTAAAGCGGTGCCGGTTGCTTTCAACGCCGCCATGAAACCGTTGCAAGAGCTTTTTTATGCGCTTGAGGCTGTTGGACGCTCAGACCTACATCCCAAGGTATTTAATGCCATTCACCAAGAGAAAAAGCGCATCTTTACCAAGGATGCCATCGTGGCATGGGTAGCGAGCCAAGGGGTGGATAAAACAAAATTCACAGCAGCGATGGATTCGTTTGGCGTGAAGTCAAAAGTTCAGCGTGCCGATCAACTGGCCAAAGGTTACGCCATTCAAGGCACACCTTCTCTAGCGGTTGATGGGCGCTTTTTAACCTCACCAACAGAAGCTGGTGGCTATCAACAAATGATTGATGTGGCCAATGACTTAGTCAAACAAAGTCGTTAAAAAAAGGGGCCTCGTGAAGGCCCCTTTTTTAACGGCTATCGGACATTGCGTCAAATGCCTGATCCAAATCTGCAATCAGATCATCGACTGACTCAAGCCCAATGTGTAGGCGTACGACGCCTCGATCGCCTTCATTCCAATAGCGGTGGCTACTCAAAGCGCTAGGCGAAACCCACTGCACCAAGCTCTCAAAACCACCCCAAGAAAACCCAATACCAAAAAGCTTTAAAGCATTGACAAACGTTTTGGCGTCATTGGCTGAAGCGTTTAAGCTCAGACTTAAAAGACCATTGCCGCCGCTGCAATCGCGTTGCCAAAGTGTGTGACCAGGATCTTTGTGCCATGGTGGAAAGTAAAGACGGCTGACCTTGGGGTGTTGATCCAAATAGGCACAAATAGCCAAAGCATTTTCAGTGTGTTGTTTCAGTCGAATTGCCAAAGTTTTAACACCGCGTAGCGCCAACCACACATCGTCAGCACTAACCGCGTTACCCATGGCGTATTGCGTTTGATGAAGCGCTTGGGCCAAGTCGTCTCTATTGGTGACCACAGCCCCGAGCAGCAAGTCCGAGTGCCCGCCAACGTATTTGGTGCCCGCCACTAATGAGATATCAGCGCCCAGAGCCAGCGGTTGGTATACGTGAGAGCCCCACGTGTTATCGGTGGCTAAAACCAAGTCATGCGCACGCGCCACGGCTGACAGCGCTCGCATGTCGAGCATTTCCATGAGCAAAGAGCCTGGTGACTCGACGTAAATCATTTTGGTGTTTGGACGAATGAGTGAAGCAATATCGTCTTGTGAGGGTGAAAAAAACGTGAGGTCGATATTTAGGCGTTTTAACAACGTTTCATTCATGGTCCGGACCGGGCCATAGACACTGTCTGAAACGAGCACGTGGTCGCCTGAGCGCAAAACGCTCATGAATACCAAATAGATGGATGCAAGGCCAGATGGGTTTAAGACGCAATAAGTGCCGTTTTCGAGTGCCATAAACACTTCTTCCAAAGCGCGATGTGTTTCAAGCCCTGAAATACCATACGTCACGACCCGCTCGCCGCGGGCCCGTCGCTGTTGGGCTTGTTCAAGCGCATCTAGGCTCTTAAAACGAACCGTACTGGTGCGTATAGAAGGCAAGCCAACACCAGCCGTCTGCGATTGCGCGTCAAATGGTGCGCTTCCAATATGCAACAGTCGGGTATTTTTACTGTGTGTCATGTGTCATCTGGACCTAGTCAAATTAGTAGACAGTAGTTATCTCTAAGTTTTGGTGAAAGAGGTCTAAATAGCCTCATCTGTTTAAAGCCCCAATAGGCCCACGATAACGGAAGTCTCCGTGTTAACCCAGCAAACGCTCCCAGCCCTTGGGACCAAGCTCGCGCAGTGTGCGGATATTACGTGCCACGATGGCGTCAGCGTCTCCTCCCGCGCTGTGTATGGCACGCGCCACGCTGTCTTCACGCAGCAGGTGGAGGATCGGATACGGCGCGCGGTTGGTGAAGTGGCTCATGTCGCCCTCGGGCTCACCGTCGAACACAAAGTCGGGGTGGAAATGAGCCACCTGAATCACGCCTTCGAGGGAGTGCTCTAGCAAGACCTCATCGACCACACCTTGAAAGTCGTTAAAGACTATGAAATCGGGAAACAGTGTGGTGTGCACGAGCAGCGTGGTGTCGGTTTCTTCAGCGCTCACGGCCTGCAAGTGAGCCAACTCGCGGTCGAGGTCATCCAAAAAAGCATCGATGTGTCGCGCGCTACTGACCACGATGCGCACTTGATTCTTGACATAAACCGCCCGTGCAAATGGGCACAGGTTTAAGCCGATGACAACTTGTTCTAGCCAGCGGCGGGTGTCAATGATAATAGTGTCGATATTGCTATTGGGACTCATGCTCAAGCTCGGTGGTTTCGTCGTTGACACACCCCCGTCCAAAAGGACGGGGAGGGTGTCAAGTTAGTGACAGCGTTTGTTCACTTTTTTGTCTGGACCAATTCGAATCGAACCACGCCATCAGCTTGCACGTGACGGTTTAATTTACCCGCGAAATAAAGGGCATGCAGGTGTGCCAGCGCCTCGCCCATGGCAAAAGTCATTTGATGCAAATCTAGCGTTCGCTTGAACATGATAGGCACAATATCCATGGCGCTTTTTGGGGTGTCACAGGCGACAAGCACTTCATCAAGGCGCTCTTTATGGTGGGCGTGTTGTTGAGCGATACGCTCATGCAAGCCTCTAAAAGGTTTGCCGTGAGAAGGCAGCACCAGCGTATCAGCAGGAAGGGGCCGGTAAGCATCTAGGGAGTCTAGGTAGGCAGGCAAGGGATTGCCAAGCGGTTCATAATTAAACACGCTGATGTTGGTTGAGATTCGTGGCAACACCATGTCACCAGAAATCAAGACTTTCTTGTCTGCACAGAACAAAGAAAGGTGCTCAGGCGCATGACCAAATCCGGCAATCAGCTGCCACTCAACGCCATTAATACGAATAGATTCGCCACCGCGTAGGCGTACAAATTGATCGGGCACTTCTGGTACAAGAGTAACGTAGTAACTGCCGCGGGCACGAATTTTTTCTAGTGACTCGTCATCTTGCATGCCATGACGTTGGAAATGTTGCACGGCGCTTTCACCACCCGCAGCACTGCCTTTGCCAGCGGAAGACCACAATTTAGCGGTCATGTAATCGGTCATACTGATATATAGAAGAACATTCCAGCGCTGGCAAAGCCAATGTGCCAGACCGATGTGGTCAGGATGCATGTGGGTTACCACCACGCGTAAAACCGGCAAGCCCTGGAGGACGTTGTCAAAGACGGACTCCCATAAAACCCGTACATCATCGCGTGCGACGCCGCAATCGACGATAGTCCAGCCTTCTTGGCCATCAATCTCGTCTTTGAGTAGCCACAGGTTAATGTGATCCAAAGCAAAAGGCAGCGGCATGCGAAGCCAGTGCACCCCGGGGGCAACTTCGATGCTATTGCCGGGTTCGGGCAAGCGATCAGCCAATGGATATGTCAATTCGTGTTCTAAAGGGTTCATGTGGTCTCGTCACTCCGGCCGTTATGTCTTATGATTTTGATCATCATAATCGCCCGTCTAGCAAACGCCAACGCATTCTTAAGTTTGGGTAATCATGCAAAGTGCTGACACTGTAAAGATCGAACCAAAACCAAGCCGACTGGATCCGCTGAGTGTGGCCAGCTTGATTTTGCAGGGATTTGATCGACACTATGCTTTGTTTCGCTACGGCGCTCAGCGAGCCAAGTCGTTGTTTGAGTCAGGCGACTGGCACGGCATTCAGCAGCTCTCAAAAGAACGTATCGAGTATTACGACATGAGAGTGCGGGAGTGCTTAAATCGGCTAGAGCCATTGCTGCAACGCCAGAATCAAGAAACCCAGTGTTTGCCACTTGACCATTCGACCGTGGTTTTAAGCGCAGAACAAACGCAGTTTTGGCAATCGGTGCGGCAAGCGTTTGTCGGATTGCTCACAGACCATCGCCAGCCCGAGTGTGCTGAGACGTTTTACAACTCTGTGTCTTGCCGCGTGTTGCATCGTGATTATTTCCGTAATGATTTTTTGTTTGTGCGTCCTGCCGTGGCCACGGATTATCTTGATAGTCAGCGCCCGGTGTATCGCGTGTACTACCCAACGTCCCAGGGGTTACGCCAGTCTTTGAACAAGATGGTGGCGGATTTTGGTTTGGCCTGCGGCTTTGAAGACTTACCCCGTGATACGCGCCGTTTGGCAAAAGCGGCCGTGATGGCTTTGGGCAAAAAAATTGAACGGACCAGTGGTCACCGGCTGGCCAGTGACTGCCAGTTGCATGTCTTGGGAAGTTTGTTCTTTCGAACCAAAAGTGCGTTCATCATTGGTCGGCTCATCAATCAAGGCAAGGTCTATCCTTTTGCCGTTTCACTGGTACGCAATGTGGCAGGGCAAGTGGTTTTGGATGCCTTATTGAGTGATGAGGCCGACCTGAGTACCTTGTTCAGTTTTACGCGGGCGTACTTTCTCGTGGATATGGAGGTGCCCGCCGCTTATGTCGAGTTCATCAGCAACATACTGCCCGGCAAAGCCAAGGCGGAAATCTACACCATGCTCGGCCTACAAAAACAAGGCAAGACTTTGTTTTACCGTGACTTCTTGCAGCATTTGGCGCACTCTCACGACGTGTTTGATGCCGCACCTGGTATCCGTGGCATGGTGATGTTGGTTTTGACGCTACCGTCTTACCCGTATGTTTTTAAGCTCATCAAAGACGACATCACCAAAGACGGCATGACATGTGAAACCGTGCGTTCAAAGTATCAGCAGGTTAAATTGCATGACCGTGTGGGACGGATGGCAGATACTTGGGAGTACACGCAGGTGGCTTTGCCCCTTTCCAGATTCTCTGAAGCGATTATTGCCGAACTTGAGCGTGTGGCGCCAAGTCAAGTTGAGCGCCGTGATGACCAGCTGATCTTAAAGCACGTCTACATTGAGCGGCGTATGACGCCACTTAACATCTACCTTGGCGATGCCCCAAAAGCACAGCGCCATCGGGCGATAAAAGAGTATGGCGATGCCATCAGAGAGTTGGCCGCCGCCAATATCTTTCCCGGTGACATGCTCTATAAAAACTTTGGTGTCACAAGATTTGGACGCGTGGTTTTTTATGACTACGACGAAATTCAAAAAATGACAGAAATGAAGTTTCGTCAAATTCCGCCAGCGCCTAATGAAGAAGCGGAAATGGCCAGTGAGCCTTGGTACGCCATTCACCCCAACGATGTCTTCCCCGAAGAGTTTGCAACCTTTTTGTTGGGAGATGTCGAAATCCGCGAGGTCTTTACCAAACATCACGCGCCACTATTAACAGCCCAATGGTGGTCGGCTTGTCGCGAACAAATCGCGCGAGGTGTCATGCTTGACCCGCTACCGTATGAAGACAAGCGGCGATTGCATCACGTCAATAAAGCGTCGTCATCGAGAATCTGAGCGGTCACCGCAATGTCAAGGGTGTGCATGCCTCCGCCCTGAATCACACCACGCAAGGGCGACACATCCCCAAAGTCCCGACCTTGTGCCAACAAGACGTGTGAAGTGTCAGCGATGGTTTGGTTGGTTGGATCGAGCTCAAGCCATTGTCCTGGGGCGCCAGGACAATAAACACTCACCCAAGCGTGAGAGGCGTCGGCGCCGCGTAAGCGCTCTTGACCTGGTGGCGGTGTCGTCAACAAGTAGCCACTCACGTAGCGTGCAGCCAAGCCAACACTGCGTAAGCACCCGAGCATGATATGGGAAAAATCTTGGCAAACGCCGTGCCTGTTCGCAAAGGCCTGTGAGAGCGGGGTGTGGATTTCAGTTGATCCAGAGGCATACGTAAAGTCTTGATAGATTCGCTGGCACAACGCAAGGGCGGCACTGCCGATTGGACGTCCCGCAGGAAACGATGGCAGGGCGTAGTCTTTTAGTTCGGCCAGCCAAGGCACAAACGGGCTAGGCCAAATAAACTCTGAGGCCGCCACGAAAGGTTGATCAAGGCCATAGGTCATTTCAGCTTGTAGGTCGTTCCAAGCCGGTGTCTGCGTCGGATCAAAGTTGGTATAACGTGCGCGCTTATCAACACGGCTGTCACTGTTGACCGTTAACTCGCGATGTGGCGTGGTGAGGCTAAAAAAAGTACGCGTATTGCCAAAGGCATCGATCTGATCCGAACGAGCGTCAACAGGTGGCGAAATGTTCAAGCGATGCGTCAGCACCGTCTGCCAGGGTGTTTTTAATGGGCGCAGGTGGGCTAGGTGCTGTGCAAGAACCACATCATGGTCGTAAACATACCGTGTCTCATGCTCGATGTGGATATGCCTCATGATGCAAAGTGTTGCTGTTTGACGTGCGCGAAGAAGCGTCGACCGATCTCATCAGAGGCCTCATACCCAAACCGCCCCGCTTGATTCACCTGTTCGATCAGACCGCTGGTGTTGTCCTCTTCAAAAGTCAATTTTGGAAAGACAGGAAACAAGGTATCGCCAGACGGTAACTCGGCGATTTCGATGGCTAAGGCATGAAGTGCGCTCGCAATGCTGCGAGGATTGGTGGTGTCGAGCACTGTCAACTCAAGCAATGCAGGAATGTCCTGTTGCCGCTGATAGCGCGTGCGGTAGGTGATTGCGCTGTCAAACAACACCAACAAAGCATCAAAACCACGAGAGGTGTAAACAGCTGCCGAGCCAAAAAATTGGTCAGTGGTTTGGCTTTGATTAATCAGGCGTTCGATCATTCGTCCCGCACTTAGCATTCGCCAGCCCAGATCACGGGTCATGCGATCTAACTGAAACCCGACCAATGCAGCCAAGGGGATTTCCATCGAGTCCAAGGTCTCGAGCACATCAAGACCTGATACGAGGCCCAAAGACGCACGATTTGTTTGCGAGTGTTGCGCTTTAAGCAACAATTGTTTTATTCGCCCCGGTATTTGAACGTGTTCAGCCGGTAAACGGTCGCGCACCTCACGGATGGCCCGCTCAAGGGCATTTAGGCAATCGAGTAACCCACGACCGTCAGGTTGTTGCAACTGGTTGATCAATGCTTGCCCAAAAGCCACTGGCGACATTGACATGGCAGGCGTGTCAAATGGAACCAAGCCATGCAATCGCGCAAGCTCACCCACCGCATCACGCAACGCTGGTTGGCTATCACGACGATTGGTTGTGAGCAGAACCAATACTTCCCTTGCCAAACGCATTAAAAACTCGGCTCTTTCGGTATAGCGCCCTAACCAAAAAAGATTTTCCGCAGAGCGGCTTGAGACTAATTCATGGTCACTGTGCCAACGCTGCCTTTTGGGGCGCTTGGGCAGCATGGAATAAGTGTCAACCTGATCGTCAGTGAGTACCCAGGTGTCTAGCGTACTGCCACCGCTTCGCATCGAAACCACGTGAGGGTCGACGGCCGCTACTCTCGTCATACCCCCAGGCATGACCTCCCATCGACCATCTTCACCAATAATGGCGTACAAGCGAATCATGGCTGTCCGAGGCTCGATATTGCCTGCGCGCCAGATGGGCACCTGGGAAAATGGTAAATAGGTTTGGGTGGTGTAAATTTCGGGCCGACGCGAGATCCATTGGCGCCACTGAACCAATTGCGACTCGTTAAGCAAGCTGGCAATGATGGGCTCAAAATTGGTTGTACTGCGATTGGCAAACGTGGGTTTGATGACTTGAGACGTCAAACGATTAGAGACGTCCTTCCAAGCGGCGTCTTCACCACACCACCAGGTGTGTAAGGAAGGCAGCATAAGCGGCTCACCGATCAAATGCTCACACAACGACGGCAAAAACCCCTGAATGGCAGGCGACTCTAAAAACCCAGTGCCTAGGGCATTGGCCATGACGACGCCACCAGCACGGATGACTTCTACCAGCCCGGGTACACCGAGTGCAGAGTCGGACTTGAGTTCTAGAGGATCACAAAATTCGTCGTCCACACGTCGTACCAAACCATGAATTCTTTCAAGGCCATGAATTGTCTTAAGAAACAATTGACTTTGTCGCACGGTCAAGTCGGGACCCTCAACCAGTGGAATACCGAGGTAACGCGCAAGGTAAGCATGCTCAAAATAGGTCTCGCTCAGTGGCCCAGCCGTGAGCAAGGCGAAGCGAGGTGTGTCAGTGGTGATTGCGCGGGCTTGGGTTTCAAGTGCCTCAAGCAAACGTCGATAACTTGATGCGATGTGCTGCACCCCCATTTCGCGATAAGCCTGTGGGAAAAGCCTAGAAATGATAAGACGATTCTCGAGCACGTAACCCAGTCCCGATGGCGACTGGGTTCTTTGACCCACGACCCACCATTGCCCATCAGAATCGCGCGCCACATCGAAGGCCACCACATGCAAATAGGTTTGTGACGGCGGTGTGACACCGTGCATGGCATGCATATAACCAGGATTGCCAAGAACCAAGGCGCTTGGTAAATAAGCGGCTTGCAGCAGTCGGCGCTCATGATAAACATCACGCAAAATTTCGTTTAACAGATGAGCACGTTGCGCTAACCCTTGGCTCAGTGTTTGCCATTCCCTAGGCTCAATGAGCATGGGTAACGGGTTTAGTGACCAAGGGCGCGTTTGTTCTTCTTTTTCAGTGAAGATGTTGTAACTAATCCCGTTTTGCGCAATCACACGATCAACCGTTTGTGCGCTTTCGGCCAGCCCTTTAAGGCCTTGTGCGCCGACATGATCGAAAAAACCCGACCAAACGGCACGAAGGTGACCATTGGGTGTTCGCAGCTCATCAAAATGGCCTGATTTGGCTGCCAATAAGCGGCTAGCCAATACATCGCCCACACTTTGGTCGGCGCAAAGCGCAACTGTTGACTTGTTGTAAGGTCCGTCCAAGGGCGACATCATGATGGCAACTTTAAAGACAAATGTTTCGTTTGCAGTGTATCGACAATTAACGCGTTCATTAAAACGCGAAACCACTTAACCCGCACCAGAAAGGTGAGTCATGAACCGTTATGGTGCATGGGTAGCGCGCTTTGCTTAGAGAAGCTAACCAATAACGCTTCTTGACCACTGAGCAATAACTATGCCACGATCAAAACGCAACAGGCATCGTGATCGTTTTTTGTCCAGTAGTATCAATGGCATAGATATTGCTAAGTCCAAGTCATCGATAACCTGAACCTTTTTGGGTTTTGCACCAAGTTGTCGATTTTTACGCACGCCAATTGAGCACGGAAATCGAACCATGTCTGCCCACCCCCCGCTTGCACGCCCTACCTTTTTTGATGAGTTTTTACTGCACGCCCATGCCGGTGACAATTACCTGTCAGGGCCAGTAAGACCCCATTACCAAATGATCAGCCAGTGGTTGCGAGAGGCTGATGTTGACACTTTGCGCGCACGGCGCGAGGAATCGGAGCTTTTGTTTCGTCGGGTGGGCATCACCTTTGCGGTTTATGGCGATGATGATGGCACCGAACGGACCATCCCGTTTGATATTGTGCCGCGTATATTTCCGGCCAAGGAATGGGATACCCTACAAAAGGGCTTGCGTCAGCGCGTGCAAGCCTTGAACTGTTTTTTGCATGATGTTTATCACCAGCAACACATCTTAAAAACCAATATCTTGTTGCCAGAGCAGGTTTTACTAAACACGCAGTATCGGCCAGAGATGCAAGGCATGGATGTGCCTCTCGATATCTATGCACACATTGCGGGGATTGACATCGTTCGTGCAACGCACGGCGACGAAGAAGGCGCTTTCTTTGTGTTGGAAGACAATCTGAGAGTGCCTTCGGGTGTCTCTTACATGATCGAAAACCGCAAAATGATGATGCGATTGTTTCCTGAGCTATTTGCCAAACATCGGATTGCGCCCGTTGAACATTACCCCGATCTGCTTTTGGATACTTTGACCCAAATGGCGGTTTCAGAAAAGCGCTATTCAAATGTGGTTGTTTTGACCCCGGGGGTTTATAACTCGGCTTACTTCGAGCACGCCTTTCTAGCTCAGCAAATGGGTGTTGAGCTGGTCGAAGGACAAGATTTGTTTGTCGAAGCCGACGTGGTTTACATGCGAACCACACAAGGCCCTAGGCAAGTGGATGTGATTTATCGACGGGTTGACGATGATTTCTTAGACCCAGAAGCCTTTCGGGAAGACTCGACATTGGGTCCGGCCGGGTTGATGCGTGCCTATCGTGCGGGTAACGTCACCATCTGCAATGCAGTGGGCACGGGCATCGCCGATGACAAGTCGATTTACCCGCATGTGCCAGACATGATTCGGTTTTACTTGTCTGAAGAACCGATTCTGCATAATGTGCCAACCTATAGCTGTCGTGACCCCAAAGCATTGAGCCATGTGTTGGCTAACTTAGCTGACTTGGTGGTTAAAGAAGTACACGGCGCTGGCGGGTACGGCATGCTGGTTGGGCCGACCGCCAGCAAAAACGAACTCGAAGCATTCAGCCTGCAGTTAAAAGCCAATCCGGCCAACTACATTGCGCAACCCACGTTGGCCTTATCGACATGCCCGACTTTTGTGGGTGCTGGCGTCGCGCCGCGCCACATTGATTTACGACCTTTTGTATTGTCCGGCCAAGAGATCCGCTTGGTTAGTGGTGGTTTGACGCGTGTGGCACTCAAAGAGGGGTCGCTGATTGTGAATTCCTCACAAGGCGGTGGCACTAAAGACACTTGGATTTTGGAATAAGGAGCGCCTGAGATGTTATCGCGAACCGCCGATCACCTCTACTGGATGTCGCGCTATACAGAGCGCGCAGAAAACACAGCACGCATGCTCGATGTCAGCTATCAGATGTCTTTGTTACCGCAGTCTGACCAAGCCGCGACGGCCGCTTGGCGCGCCATGCTTGAAATCTCAGAACTGTCAGAAGACTTTGCCACCAAATACAGTGCGGTTACGCCCGCGAATGTTTTGAACTACATGACGCAAGACATGGACAACCCCTCGTCCATCATGCAGTGCTTGCGGGCTGCCCGAGAAAACGCCCGGGCGGTCCGCGGCGCCATGACCACTGACCTTTGGGAAACGGTCAACACCACGTGGCTTGATGCCCAGCGCCAGGTCGGACAGGGCTTGTTAAAAATTGCCCCGACAGCGTTCTTTGAATGGGTTAAGTTCCGATCTCACCAAACGCGAGGTGTTCATATCGGCACCATGATGCGAGATGAGGTTTATCACTTTATTGCTTTGGGTACATTTGTCGAACGGGCCGACAACATTGCGCGGTTGCTTGATGTGAAATTTTTAGCGGCCAAGGAACACACCGGTGATACCTTGGCGCACGTTGAAGAATTTTATTTTTGGGCGGCGATTTTGCGTTCCTTATCCGCCTTTGAAAACTATCGCAAGGTTTATCGAAACGTCATCACGCCGGAGCGGGTTGCCGAACTTTTAATTTTGCGCTGGCAGAACCCGAGATCACTAACGGCGTGTCTAGGGCAAGTGGTCGACTTATTGCATAAAGTGCGTAATTCGCAGTCGGGAGCCACAGAACTAGAAGCCCGATCGATTTTGGCTGAATTGCGCGACCTGGAAATCCACGAAATCCTTGAACGCGGTGTGCATGAGTACTTAACGGCGTTTATTGCTCGAATCAGCGTTTTGAGTGCAAACATCAGCCATAATTTTTTGCTACCGCTTGAGCCTGAGTCTAACCAGACGAATTAAAATTAGTACTAACCTCTGAGGCATGCAGACCGATAGCCTCAACGATCGTCGCCAGATAGGTGTCGCCTTAGCTGGGCTGGCGGGTTTGGCCTTGGCCATTGGCATCGGACGTTTTGCTTACACCGCGATCTTACCCATGATGCAAGCCGACCAAGGCCTGTCGCTCGCCGATGGCAGCTTGCTGGCATTGGTTAACTTAGTCGGTTATCTCATCGGTGGGCTGACAGCAGCGCGGTTGCGGCATCAGCCTGTGTTTTTTGCGCGCTTAGCCATTGGGTTGATCGTCGTTGGCATGGCACTGATGGCTTTTACCGATCAACTGTGGTGGTGGGCGGTTTTGCGTTTGATCACTGGCGTGGCGAGTGCCTGGGTCATGGTGATGCTCTCAATCCTTTGCTTGCCCCAACTGAACACGCGACCAGCCTTGGTTGGCTGGGTTTTTAGTGGTGTGGGCACTGGTATTGCACTCGGTGGTCTGGTTTGCTTGGCATTGGTTGCATCAAACTTCAGTTCGTCGTTCGCCTGGGGCATTTTGGCGCTACTTTGCGCGGCCTTGGGATCGGTTGTTTGGCGTCGATTCCCCAATATTGCCCCAAGCCCCCACCCGCCAAATAACAATTCGACCGATGTGAATGCCACGCACAACGCCCGAGCGGGCAGTGCCGTTGATCAGCCCCGTTTGTGGCGGTTGGTGATTTGCTATGGACTCTATGGTTTTGGTTACATCTTGCCTGCCACCTACTTGCCAGCACAAGCCCGCATCCTGCTACAAGAAAGCTGGATTTACAGCTTGGCGTGGCCGGTGTTTGGCTTGGCGGCCGCCGTATCGACATTGTTGGCAGCGGCTTTGGCGCATCACTTTGGCCGACTACCCACGTGGGTAGGTGCCCATGTATTGATGGCGATTGGCGTGGTTTTACCGGTTTTCTTACCCAATTTGGTGGCCATCGTTTTGGCGGCAATGGCCGTTGGTGGAACCTTTGTGGTTATCACGCTTTTGGCCATGCAGGAGGCGCAACGCCATGGGGGGCAACAAGCCCCCATTTGGATGGCGCGCCTGACCACCGCTTTTGCAACTGGCCAGCTGTTTGGCCCTTTGTTTGTGATGGGATTGGGCGAGCGGCTGTCGCTTAGCTTATTACTGGCCGCCGGCGTGTTGCTCGTGACTGCGGTGGTGTTGTTCAAACAGTGGCGGTTGGATAAGAAATGACCGTTCGTCTTGCCCTTGTGCGAGCCGTGCGCACTACAATCGGCGCATGCAACATTTGGATGATGCCTGGCGCTACGAATTGGTTCGGTTAAACGAGTCGGAATCGACGTGGCTTAACGATACGCTCGCCAACCGAGAGGCTGTCCAGCAGACTGACAGTGGCTTGCCCCGTTTGTGGCGACGGGCTCAGCTGCTTGGACCTGGCTTGGCCGCAGCCGATACCATGCAGCGCGTGTCATCAACACTTAGAACGAGCGCCATGGCTATGGGGCTGCTAGCCTTCGTGCTTGGTCTTAGCGCTGGGCTCGCTGCCTTGGGTGATGTTGGTGAACCCGTCAATGTGATTTGGGCGCTTTTGGCGGTGCTGCTCGTGCCCACGCTGTCTTTGCTACTGTGGATTGTTTCTTGGTTATTGCCTCAGGCCAAAGGTGGTTGGCTGGGGCAAGCTTGGGAGTGGGTGGCCAACCGTTGGTTAAGCCAGGGCAAAGCTGCTCGGGCTTGGCGGGCTTGGTTAAACGTGGCCGAACAACGGCAAGCCACGCGATGGTGGCTGGCGGTTGTCACGCACAGCCTCTGGGTTGCCACGTTGGCTGGTGCCTTGCTGGCGCTACTCGTGGCTTTTAGCTTGCGGCACTACACCTTCGTGTGGCAAACCACTTGGCTTGAAGCCACGGTGTTTGTCGAGTTGGCCCAAGCGATCAGTGCCGTCCCGGCTTGGTTGGGGTTTAACGTGCCAGAGGCACAGACCATATTGATCAGTGGTAACCAGGCCATTGATCAGTCGACTGTTCGAACGCAATGGGCACATTGGTTGGTGGGGGCGGTATTTGTATGGGGGTTGTTGCCACGATTGCTCGCCTTAATGATCAGCGCGTACTTTTTGCGGCGCTGCTATGCCAAGGTTGAACCACTACCCAAAGACGCTTATGCATTATTGGTCCAAGAGCGCTTAGACAAGGCCGCACGAACCATCTCAGTCGACGGCCCACCCGGTCAGTTGGATCAATGGCCGCAAGCGGTATTTCTTTCGCCTCAAAAATGTCGCGACACGCGTGCGGCGATTCCATTGGAAACTGTTTGGCTCGATGAGTCACGGGCGGCTCTGACCGATGCGGTTCACGTATTGGCCCCGATCGATGATCGCAGCTCACGACAAGAAGCGTTGGTTCAGCTGCAATCGCTGGCGCCCAGTCACCTGCTGATCGTTGTTGATGCCCAGCAAACACCGGATCGGGGGTTGCTCAACACCATCCTTGCTTTAACGCCGCTCACGGGGAGTGCGCGGGTGTATCTCAAGCCCGCCGGTGGCGCACGCAATAGAACGACTCAGTGGCAAGACAAGCTTCAAGCGATCGGTCTTGGCAAACCCCTACTTGAATGGCCAAGCGCCTTGCAATGGATGACAATGAATGACTGAGGCTGACGCACTACGGATTGCCATTGTCGGCCACACCAACACCGGTAAAACGTCCCTGTTGCGAACCCTGACACGTGACCGATTGTTTGGTGAGGTGGCTGATTCAGCAGGTACCACCCGGCACGTACAAGCGGCAACCGTCACACTAGAAAACCGTGACGCATTGGTTTGGTTTGATACCCCTGGTTTAGAGGACAGCATCGCCTTGTACGACTGGGCAGCTCAACTAACGGCACCGGGGCATCGGTTAGACGGCCCCGACCGAATCGCCCAGTTCTTGCAAGACCCGCAAGCCAGCCAACGCTTTGAGCAAGAGCACCGGGTTCTCGCGCAGATCACCCAAAGCGACGCCGTGCTTTACGTGGTTGATGTGCGTGACACAGTGTTGGCCAAACACCGTGATGAGCTGCGCTTGCTGCTGTGGTGTGCCAAACCGGTTTTGCCCGTTTTAAATTTCACGGCCAGCGGTCAGGCACAGGCACAACCTTGGGTTGAGGCGTTTGCCCGACTAGGGATTCATATTTACGTCGCGTTTGATTCGGTCAGCCCACCAAGTGATGGTGAGCAGTTGCTTTTTGACACCTTGGCGCAAGTGTTGGCTCAAGCGCGCCCGACGCTGCAAGCCTTGAGTCAACAAGCGGCCAAGTTTAAAGGCGAGCGCCGAGTAGCGGCACTCGAGCGGATTGCGCAGTTGTGCGTGCGGGTTGCGGCGTTGACAGTGACTGTTGCCAATGATCCGCAAACTGTGACGGCAGGACAACGAGAGCAACAAGCTCGGGTGCGGCATCTTGAGCAACGCTGTGTGACAGACTTGTTGGCGCTGTTCGCGTTTGCCCCAGACGATTACACCGCTAGCGAGCTACCAGTAACCGACGGCCACTGGCAAACCGATTTGTTTTCTAAAGAGGCCATCACCGAGGCGGGCTTGTCGGTGGGTAAGGGCGCCGCCGTGGGTGCGGTAGCCGGTGCTGCCATTGATGTCTTTAGCGCCGGGCTCACGCTGGGCACGGGTACCTTGTTGGGAGCGGCAGCGGGCTCCATTTGGCAAGGCGTTGACCAATGGGGGTCAGGCATTAAAGCCAAGCTCTTGGGTCAAGAGACGTTACGCGTGGGTGATGACGTGTTGCAGGTGTTGGCTGCTCGACAGTTGCGGTTAGTCAAAGCACTTGAGCAGCGCGGCCATGCCGCATCACACCGTGTCAACACACAAGACAAGAGCGGCGAGTCTGTCGAGCCCTTCGATCAAAAGGTCTTTTTGAAGGTCATGGCGGTGGCACGTTTGCATCCAAGTTGGTCTGACAATACGTCAACTGTTCGCGCGCAACAAAACGCGGTCTTGACCCTTCAGCAATGCTTAGCAGCATCGCCCTTGTTGGCGACCTGAGTCGGACGCTAGGCACTTGATCGGTTACACTGAAGGTCGGTGTCATTTTGTTCCAGTCCACATGACATGCTCGGGTCAGTCCTGACCCAACACAAGAGAGTGTCTTTCTCCTTGCTTCGCTTGCCCCGATTGGAGTCGCGTAAATACGCTGACCGGCATAGCGATGGAGTTTTTATTTGTCTACCGAAATTTCTTTTGCCAGTCTTTCACTGGCCGAACCCCTTCTGCGTGCTATCGAAGAAGAGGGTTACACCGTACCCACGCCGATTCAAGCGCAAGCCATCCCTCATGTTCTAGCCGGCAGCGACTTGATGGCGGCAGCGCAAACCGGGACTGGTAAAACCGCTGGTTTTACTTTGCCGATTTTGCAACGCCTCATTACCCAGCCATTGACACAACAAAAGTCTGGCACGCCGCGGGTTTTGATTTTGACGCCCACGCGTGAGCTCGCAGCCCAAGTGCAAGAGTCCGTGCGCACTTATGGCAAGCACGCGCGGGTGTCGTCATTTGTGATGTTTGGTGGTGTCAACATTAACCCACAGATCAGCGCCCTGCGTAAGCCTTTAGACGTGCTGGTGGCCACACCGGGACGCCTGCTTGATCACGTGCAACAAAGAACACTCGACTTGTCAGCCGTGGAAGTTTTTGTGCTCGACGAAGCCGATCGCATGCTTGACATGGGTTTTATTCGTGACATCCGCAAAGTGTTAGCACTGTTGCCTAAGCTGCGACAGAATCTTTTGTTTTCTGCGACTTTCTCGGAAGAGATTCGCACACTGGCGCGCGGCGTGTTGAATAATCCGGTTGAAGTCTCAGTGAGTCCTCGCAACACCACTGCTGAACGGGTTGAACAAAGTGTGCACATGGTGCCGCAGGCTCATAAGCGTGATGTTTTGAGTCACATCATTCGCGAAAGCGGCTGGCATCAGGTGTTGGTCTTTACCCGCACCAAGCATGGCGCCAACCGGTTGGCAGAAAAACTCGTTAAAGACGGGCTGCAGGCCGCTGCTATTCATGGCAATAAAAGCCAAGCGGCTCGAACCAAAGCCCTTGAGGGCTTCAAGTCGGGCAAGCTCTCGGTTCTTGTGGCCACTGACATTGCGGCTCGCGGCTTGGACATTGACCAGTTACCTCAGGTGGTAAATTTCGAACTGCCCAACATGCCAGAGGATTATGTTCACCGCATTGGTCGCACCGGTCGCGCTGGGGCCGCAGGCAACGCCTTGTCGTTGGTCGATATTGACGAGATGAAATACCTCAAGGCGATTGAGCGCTTAACACGACAGACCATCACGCAGGTGCCAGCACCAACCGGCTGGACGCCTAGTCCTGCCGCTGCCCGTGCTATCGACGATGCGCCGCGTGCGCCCCGACGTCCCGATCCACGCGCGCGTTCTGGTCCGCGGTCAGCACCCAAAGCTGGCGCTCGATCCAACACAGGGTCGCCCGCTCGCGCCGGAACCCGCACAGAAGGCCGAGCAGATTCGCGCCCTGCCGCCCGTCCGACGTCTCGACCCACCCCCAGAAAAGTTGCATAAATCCAGGCGCTAAAACGCATGAGCCAATTATCCATTCCAGAAGAAGTCGCCCGAAGGCGAACGTTTGCCATCATCTCTCACCCAGACGCCGGTAAAACAACCCTAACGGAAAAAATCCTGCTGTTTGCGGGTGCGATCCAAATCGCTGGCAGTGTCAAGGCGCGTAAGGCGTCTCGGCACGCGGCTTCCGACTGGATGGAAATCGAAAAGCAGCGCGGTATTTCCGTGGCCTCTTCGGTGATGCAAATGGAATACCAGGACTGTGTCATTAACCTTCTTGACACGCCAGGCCACCAAGACTTCTCTGAAGACACGTATCGCGTGTTGACAGCGGTCGATGCGGCGCTCATGGTGATTGACGCGGCCAACGGTGTTGAGCCGCAAACGATTCGATTGTTAGAGGTTTGTCGGGCTCGCAATACGCCAATCATCACATTCATCAATAAGCTCGATCGTGAAGTCCAACCCCCCTTGGATGTGCTCGCTGAAGTGGAGTCACACTTGGGCATGGATGCCGTGCCATTTTCTTGGCCGGTGGGTATGGGGCGCTCGTTTGGTGGGGTGTTTGATATTCCCAATGATCGAATGCGCTTGTTTAAGTCTGGCCAAGCCCGGCGCGGCTCCGACGCAGACGACTTTATCGATGGTTTAGACAACCCAGAGATTGCCAAACGCTTTCCCGACACTTACGCCCAAGCCCGCGAAGAGATTGAATTGATCAAAGAGGCGGCACCAGCCTTTGATCATCAGGCCTTTTTAGAAGGACGCCAGACACCGGTTTTTTTTGGGTCGGCGATTAACAATTTTGGTGTGCAAGAAGTGCTCGAAGCCCTGGTGCGTTATGCACCACCGCCTGGCCCACGCCCAGCGACTGAACGCGTGGTACAGCCCGATGAGCCCAAGTTCACAGGCGTTGTTTTTAAAGTACAGGCCAACATGGACCCGGCACACCGCGATCGCGTTGCTTTTGTGCGGGTCAGTTCGGGTCGTTTTACCCGAGGGATGCGCCTGAAAGTCAGTCGCAGTAAAAAAGAAATCAGGCCCAATAACGTGGTGTCGTTTTTGTCACAAAGACGTGAGTTGGTTGATGAGGCGTTTGCCGGTGATGTGATCGGCATCCCTAACCATGGGGTGTTGCATTTAGGCGACGTCTTGACCGAGTCGGAAACCCTGCACTTTAAGGGGTTGCCTTTCTTTGCGCCTGAGCTGTTTCAGGCGGTCGAAGTCGCTGACCCGTTGCGTACCAAGCAACTGCGGATTGGCTTGACTCAGCTCGGCGAGGAAGGGGCGATCCAAGTGTTTCGTCCGGTAGCGGCCGGTGGCGCGATGCTGCTCGGTGCG
>Ga0213861_10000423_pt1 | contig 36960 bp, 24 predicted proteins | sample PICome_4_FD_160110 | JGI IMG/M metagenome (GOLD analysis project Ga0213861, IMG submission 160110) | Coastal seawater microbial communities near Pivers Island, North Carolina, United States - PICO131 | ecosystem: Environmental > Aquatic > Marine > Coastal | place: USA: North Carolina... | reverse complement strand
CAATACTATGGTGATGAATGCTTTTGGATTCGGTGACGAAGATTTGGTGGATATTGTCTATACTAAAAAAAAGTGGAGTGAGGATTCAGTGGAAGCAGGATTTAATCTGCTTATGGAAATGAAACTGGAAGATATGGGACATGAAACAGGTAATGATGATACATTAGACCACTGGTTTAGTAGTGTAGGTATTGATGAAGAAGATGAACGACCAAGTAGCGTTTATGGTAAAAAGCAACGTTACCAAGCACGAAAGGGTTCACTTTTGCATATGTTGCGAAGTAATGCGACAAAAGATGAAAAAGTGGCAACATTGACCGATGCACTAAATCGTATATTTCCACGCGTGGAGGGAGATAAAGTTACATTTATTGGTTCCACTTTCACTAAATATGGTGAAGACACAAGTTATTTTAATCATTGTATTGTTCTTGATACATGCAGTAAAATTCCCAACGCTGAAATTGAATCGTATAAAACAGAGAAGGAGGTACTGGTTGCTTGGACTAAACTGATTCAGCGTGAAAACCCTGATATCATTATTGGGTACAATATCTTTGGTTTTGATTATGCATTTATGTATCAGCGAGCAAAAGAGACAAATTGTGCCATTGATTTCTTGAAAATGTCGCGAAATCGCGATGAATTGTGCGGTAAGTCCGACCGTGAAACAGGCGAAATAATGATAGAAGAAACAAGCATTGTCATTGCAAGTGGTCAACACGATTTGCAATTTGTTAAGATGCCTGGTCGTATTCAGATTGACTTGTATAACTATTTCAGGAGAAGCGTTAATTTGGAACAATATAAGTTGGATTATGTTTCAGGGTACTTTATTGGAGATGGAGTTAGTAAAGTGGAAAACCTAGGAAATGGTACTACAAAAATTCATTCTAAGAATCTGGATGGATTGCGAGCACAAGATTTTGTGTGTTTTGAAGAAATAGAGCATACCACAGACAAATATAAGGATGGTGAAAAATTTAAGGTGGTGGAAATGAACCGAGCAGATAAATGTTATATTATCGAAGGTGAAGTTGCATTCCGTGAAAAGAAACATATTCGCTGGTGTATGGCAAAAGATGATGTTACACCACAGGATATTTTCCGCTTGACTGGACAAGGTCCAGATGAGCGCGCCATTGTAGCAAAATATTGTATTCAGGATTGCAACTTGGTATTTGAACTATTGAAAAAGATTGATATTGTTACCGAGTTTATTGAGATGTCTAAACTGTGTAGTGTACCAATTGATTTCTTAGTCATGCGTGGTCAAGGTATTAAGATTACAAGTTTTATTGCGAAAAAGTGCCGAGAACAGAAAACGCTAATGCCTGTTATTGAAAAATCAGAGGGTGATGAAGGATACGAGGGTGCTATCGTGTTGGAACCAAAAACTAACTTGTATCTTGATGACCCAGTTGCCTGTGTTGATTACAGTTCACTTTATCCATCATCGATGATTAGTGAGAATCTATGCCATTCCAGTAAGGTTTGGACGAAAGAATATGATTTAGATGGAAACATGATTAAACAATGTGGCGACGAAGATTATGATAATTTGGAAGGGTACGAGTACGTCGATGTGCATTATGATACATTTACTTATGTTAGAAAGACACCAAAGGCAGCAGCAACTAAAGTAAAAACCGGAACAAAACATTGTCGTTTTGCTCAGTATCCAAATGGTGAAAAGGCAATTCTTCCATCAGTCTTATCGGAGTTGCTTGCTGCAAGAAAGGCAACAAAGAAACTCAAGGCAAAAGAGGAGAATCCCTTTATGGCAAATGTTTATGATAAACGTCAGTTGTCTATTAAACTGACAGCAAATTCCCTTTATGGTCAGACCGGAGCAAAAACCAGTACATTCTATGAACCAGATGTTGCGGCATCAACGACGGCAATTGGGCGAAAATTATTGACATATGGAAAACGTGTTATAGAAGAAGTGTATGGCGATACAGTCATGGAATCCAAAAAATATGGTAAGGTAAAATCAAATGCAAAGTACATTTATGGAGACACTGACAGTGTGTTCTTTTGCTTCTACTTCACCGAACTTGATGGTACACCAATCAAGGGATATAAGGCATTGGATATGACGATTGAATTGGCACAAGAAGTGGGCGAGGTTGCTACCAAATTCTTGAAAAATCCGCACGATTTGGAATATGAGAAAACATTCCTGCCGTTTTGTCTCCTGTCTAAAAAGCGTTATGTGGGAATGCTCTATGAGTTGGACCCAGATAAGGGAAAGCGTAAAAGTATGGGAATTGTCTTAAAGCGACGTGATAATGCTCCAATCGTAAAGGATGTGTATGGAGGAATTATTGATATTTTGATGAAGGACAAAGATATTGGAAAGGCAATTCAGTATTTGCAAGGGTGTCTGCAAAATATTGTAGATGAGAAGTACGGAATGGAAAAACTCATTATTACAAAATCATTGCGTTCTATGTATAAAAATCCAGACCAGATAGCACATAAAGTTTTGGCAGATAGAATTGCAAAACGAGACCCGGGAAACAAACCTAAGAGTGGTGACAGAATCCCATATGTTTATATTTGTCATCCAAATAAGAAAGCAAAACAAGGTGAAAAAATAGAATTACCTAGTTATATATTGGAACATCCCAAAACAAATAAGATTGATTATGCACACTATATTTCAAATCAAATTATGAAACCAGTATTGCAGGTGTTTGCGCTTGTACTGGATGAACTGCCTGGATTTAAGGAAAAATTAGCAAAAAAACGAAGGTTTTATAAGGAATTAGAAGAGTTCAGGAAAAAACTTAACAATGACAAGTATCAGAATAAAGAAGAACAATTAAAGAATAAAGAAGTGAAAGCACTTTTGTTCGACAAATATTTGAGAATGTGTAAAAAAGATAACTCAACATCAATTAAAGATTTCTTTACAATATAACAATAAATAGTTAATTAAATGATGCAACAATCGGTACAAAGTGTTAGTTCCCCTGGACAACCACAAAGTGATTTTGTTAGCACTCTTAGCAAAGGTCGCTTATGGAAAATATTACAAGATAACGGTGCTTTCAATGGTATAAATAATAATTTTTTTACGAAAGTTAGGGAGGATTTTGAAATTGGTGTGGTTCGTATTGAAGAAGAGCACAGAGATAAACCCGTCATGATAAAGAGTAAATTATTTATAGATATGATGATACAAAAAATGAACGAATATAAACATGTACAATTACCTGATAGAGTACAGCAACCTTATACTGCACAAGATATAAAAAAATCAAAATTAGATGCCTTTGATAATGAACTCAGTCGTAAACAAAATGAGTTTAATCAGTTTAATGCAAGACCTACACCACCGCATATGGATTTTGCTGATAAAGATGAAGATGCTAGTGGCAATGTAAACCGATTATTAGAACAAGCAATGCGTGATAGAGAAAATTTAGAGGTTCCGGGACCTATTAACGCCCCTCCAAGTAATACAACACCAATTACTATGATTGTCGAGGAAAAAAAGGAACCAAAAATTGTAAAAGAAAGTATAACGGTGAAAGAACCTGAACCAGTTTCAAATATTAATTTAGAATCTTTGGAATCAAAAGTGAATAAAAATGAAGAAACATTGAATAAAATTATGGAAAAACTTGCCTCTATTGAGGAATTGTTGAAGAAAGAAAATAACAATGAAAAATAATAAAGATATATGGAGCATAAATTTGTTATTGAAGAGGAAAACCCACCTCAAAATTCGGAAGAGAATAATAAACTTGTCTGGAAACAAGGTTATTTTTCATTTGGTTCGCAATCCCGTATAGCTAATGTAACTGCGTGCAAATTTGTAACGGAAGACATTGTTGTTATTGCACATCGTGCTGTTGCCAAAGTCTATCTTATTAAAATACTTCCTGATTCAAATACTTATGAGATTTTGGACGAAATACATCTGCGTTTTGGTTCTCTCTATTATCATCCCGATGGAATGGATTTATATAATAACAAAGTTTATATAAGTGCTTTCACTGATAAGTGTTGTGTTGTAGAAATCATAAATAATGAGAGACTTTTATTCAAACGCCTTTTCTCTGTCGTACCGCGAATGTCTTATCATGGTGTCTACGTCAATGATATAGGAATTTATTTGGGTGCTTGCTGTGCAAATCCACGGAGTATATCGCAACAAACAATACCGATACATTTTTTTAATCATGCTACAAACGAAGTGATTGAATATGATACTGGATTTAAACGCAGAGTAAAAGGACTACAATTATTTGACAATGGTTCAAAAATGATTGTAGTAAGCGACGATAAAGGAAAAGGTCGGCGAAATATGTTTGATAGTTTCGTTGTACTTTATGATATTGACCATTCCTCTCATTCATTAGAATTAGCAGACGATTTTATAATGAAAAATTCGCAGGTTGATGGTATCATTATGAAAAATGCAATTTGGTATGCAACAATACATGATGCTGACGACGAATGTGGATACATTGTTGTCGGAACCATATCTATCTCAAAAAAACTGATGTTTCTCTCTAAGATTTCTTGTGATAACTTTCCTCATGGAATTGATTTTAATTATGGATTTTTAATATTTACGTGTTATGGAACAAGTTCTTTTACAGTAAGAAGAGAGAACCAAACTGGATATTGGACATTAAAGTAATGAGTTCCGCATAATTCCAAGTCAATCTATTCACTGATACGCCTTCACCGGAAGTCCGTTCCATTTGCTCGTGTAAATCCATATTTTTATCTTTTATAAATTGCAAAAATTCGATGAATCCATTTAATGGACGATTCGTTTTATTCCAATAGTGATACAACGCGATGGTCGTAATAATCCATGGATTACCATTAAAATACTTATCTTCTTTGTAGCGCCCTAAGAATGGAATACCTGTTTTGTTATTCAGAGGATAAATTTCATTGCACTCTGCTAACAAAACACTTGCATATTCCGCAATTCTGGGGTCATCCGGTTTTAAAATAGGTAAGTCATAATCCACATGCGCAAGTCCAAGTAAAACAGAGGCATCATACTGGCGTTGAACCTGTCCGTGTGTATCATAGGACGAATATATACCATTGTCAGAAATATGATGGGATAAATAAGTACGGACGCGGGTTAATGTTTCAGCAGTCAACCGCTCTTCGTTTTTTTTCACACGATTACATTTAAAAGCGTCATAAATAAATTTGGTTTGTAACATACGAGTATAAAGATGATATCCAAATTGCTCTTCCCAAAGGTCAAAACAGGGTTGGTCTATTTCTTCAATCGTATACGATAAATCACTATTAATAATTTTTAATAGAGAATTTGAATATTTTGGTCCCATTATTTTTAATAGTTTGAGACAAACTATACCCCGCATTGCAGGTCCATCATTTTGTGGGCGACCCCAATCACCAGTATAAGGTGATTTGTCCAATTCAAATTTTGGTTCAGCAGGATGATGTTTTATATGTTCTAATTCAGTTTGAATATAGTTCTCTAAAATCTCCATATATTTAGAGTTTTGTGAACGTTTATAAAGTGTAATGACACTCTTGATTACAATTGCCGCATCTCTAACCCAATGAAATCTATAATTAGGTTCTTCACAAGGAGATGCCATAATTGAACCATCTTCTAATATATTGTTAAAAAAATATTCCATAATATATTCTATTATAGGATATTTTATTTTTTGCTACCTCAGCCAATGATTTCTACCGCAAATGTCCCATCAGGTTTTTTTGTTAATTTACCTACATACCGCGGTTCGGCACCAGGGACAGCTAATGCTTGAAGATAAGAATCGTATTCATACAATTCTCCACTGTCTTCTTTAAGTGCGTAAAGTTTACCAGCAATCCGCAATTCTTTTGCTTTCCAAGTGATTTTCTTCACATTTGCTTGTGCAACAGTATCTGCTTCCTCTCCATCTAAGGATGGTGTTATGGCAAATTTCGATGGAGAAGGGTCTCCCTTGCCAAACGAGAAACATACGAGTGGTTCCTTTGAATCAGCACTAGAATGTAATGCACAATCAATGGACGCCTCTTTTACTGCTAAAAGAATGCGCTTGTTAATTTCATTTTTTATATTTGAAATTTCAAAGAGTGCCTCATCACTTGTAAGTGGTGTCGTTTTGTCCAATTTACTTTTATCCTTAAGACGCAATTCAATAGACTCATCACTCTTCAGTTGTTTATCTGAGAACGTCATTAAGTACATAAATACCTTAAGATTGCGTAAATGAGATGGCAAATCTTTATGACTGCAAATACGTGCAGCACGACCAATAACCTGTTCCACACGCACAGGATGCCAATAGGGTTCTGTAATATGGACGAATCGGCAATTTTTTAAAGAAATTCCCTCGGCTCCAGAAGCAGTAATCATAAGCACCTTAATTATATTTCCCATAATGTTATTACTTTGAAGTGTTTTCAGTCGTTCTGCGATGGCAGTTGGGATTAACCCCCAATCGCTGTTGTATATATTACGAATGATTTCCTTCTCTTCATTGTCTTCAGTGCCAGTATAGAGTGCAAACGTAGGTTTTGCCAAATCTTCATCCGTCATATCCAAATTCCAAATTCCAGTAGCGGAGTCCTTTTTCAATTTAAATCTAGAGAATCCATTGGATTCTAAAATGAGAGAGAATATACCAATCCCTTCCAAAGTGCGAAATTGACTGTAAACCATATGCAACCCTTCATTTTCTGGTGCAATAATATTTTCATACATGGTTAAAAATTTGGGACTGTAAGTTAGCAGGGCAGTTGGTGTTAAAAACTCACCCGCATTTTGTTTCAAAGTTGCTAATGCTTGTTTAATACGGGTTTCATATGTAGCATCCGTTGTTTCTGCGCGCTCTCTTTCTAAGCGAAGTGCTTCATCTTCACTAAATCTACCATCTGGGTTTTGTAATCGTTGTTCAACTGAAACGGCATCCAATGCATCCTCATCTGCCTGATTAGTTAAAGCACCCTCAATGTTTGCACCATCTTGAGGCATTGGTCTTGCAATCGTTCTAGGAAAGACAAAGTTGCAGAATGCACGCGAAAAAATACGATAGGTTGATACAGAATCGTCATACACACCATCTTTTCCCTTCTTTCCCTTCTTACTAGAAGATTTTCGCTCTAATTTGCGTTCTGCTACACGAGCAGTTTCGTAATTTCCAAACTGATAGTCACTCATTGGAATACGTTGAACATGTAAATCCTTATCAATATCATATGCAGGCATTAAATCTTTGATATCTGCAAAATAGGATACCAAACCTAAAATTCGGCGCTGGAACAACTTCTTATTTTTGATTTCGCCAGTTTTAATATTAACAAAATGAGACTGGAATTCATCTAATCTATCTGGTAATGTCTTAAAGCGATTAACAGTAATACCACCGCGTATAATTTCTATTTGCTCTTTTTTAAATTCACGGTCAAGGACATTAAGCATCTCTTCATCACTTATGTTTCCACTTGCATCCAAATGAACTCCCTTATAACTGCGACCTTTCATAACGCCAACGAATCCAAATGGATTACGTGTGAATTTTAATTGTTTTGTAGATGGTTTGTAATCAACATAATCAATTACACCCTTCAGTTCAGGTGAAAGTATTATTTTTTTGATAGTTGCCTCATTAACCTTCTTTGCGGTCTTAATATTTAAAGGAACTGACCAGGTTTTAATATACCCGCGTAAGATATTGAACATAATTCCTATTTCATTGGGGTAATTAATTATGGGTGTACCCGAAAGCAAAACAATGCGGGCATTTTTTGCACTCATCAAAAATTCGTATAAACGCACTGAAAGTGCATCCGGTTTATTAATTTTATTTACAATACGACTAATAAAATTGTGTGCTTCGTCTATAATGACTACCGCATCGTCAAATGGATTCACTGTGCCATCTCTGCTCATTTTATCCACATGTGATGTGCGAAGACCATTGTAATTTATAAACTGATATTTATTACGAACCATTTCATTCAACTGTTTATCCAAGTTATTTTTGTCTACAGATGAGAGTTCTTCATAGTTAGAGGGTTTTTTAACATTGACCATCCATGCCCCATCATTTGTTCTTATAAAATCCTTAGAGAGAGAAAGAATCTTGCTCATCTCATCCAAGAGATGTTCGTTGCTTTTTAGTGGGACAAATTTCCAAAATTGATTTTTTACGTAGAGTGGGTCTCCACATTCTTTTAACTGTTCAATAAAATTACGGCGTAATGATGCTGGCGTCATTACAATGACTTGTTTATCACTTTTCATTCCTTCTGCAATGGCAATAGATGAACATGTTTTTCCCGAACCTAAACCATGGTATAATAGTAATCCACGATAAGGTGTGTAGAGATTCAAATAGTCACGCACCACTTTTTGATGCGTAAGTAATTCAAATTCTAAGAATGATTTGTCTTTTTTACTGCATTTACTTTCAAGTATGTCTTCGCCCTCTTTCACTTTTGCTTCCTCGCGTTCTTTCAAAATCTCTTCACGATAAGACTGAAATAAGTTATTGATAAAGTTTACGAAGATTTGGCGATTGCTAAGATAATATTCGGATGCGCGTACAATGACTTGAGGTTTTTTAGTTGGTAAAATATCCAGTTTAATGGTCTGTCCCGGAACGAGTTCCTTAGTTTTGCCTTCCATTGTTACACCCATATGTGGTGCTTTTGTGAGGCGTTTTTTTGCTGTTGGTGCAGGTGCAGGTCCAGGTGCAGGTGCAGGTCCAGGTGCAGGTCCAGGTGCAGGTGCAGTTGATATTGTTCCTTTATCTATACCTACAATCTTGAATTTTTTACCCTTCATTTTCTTAGTGGGTTTTTTATCTGCTTGAGGTTGCGCTGGTACAGTAGGTGGCATATCTGGTACAGTAGGTGGCATATCTGGTACAGTAGGTGGCATATCCGGTTTTGCATCTGGTACAGTAGGAGCAGGAGGTTTTCGTACTCTCTCACGTGGTTCTTTCAACTTCCTCAATACTTCTTCGCGATTTACCAACTTTTCTTTTCGTTTGTCCTTCACTTGCACTTTTTTTTTATCGGCAACCTTTACGGTAAATTGTTCTTTTACTGATGGTTCTGCCTTTGTTTTGAGTCTTTCTAAAAAAGTTGTACTCATTTATACTATAATTACAAAATTAAATTGATATTCTTTATTTGTAATTATACTTAATAAGTTGGCGGAGGAGGTGCTGGAATACCGTTATGTTCCATACGTTCAGAAAACAACTCCAAAATGTTTTTATTTACTTTAGGAATGCGCCATCCTTTATAAAAGTTCCCAGGTCTCAATGTAAATTCTCCAAAGAGAACTCCTTCATTGGTAATATAAAAATCAATACGGACAAAAAACGATTTTGAGAAGTTAAGCATCTTGCAATGGTGCTTCATTAATTCTAAATCACGTTTTAAAGGGAAAATGTCATAATTGAAATTATCTGTAAGCGCAATATCGTTTCTTAAGTCATACCAGAAACTTTTGATAATCTCACGCTCATCATCACGTAAAATAATACTAATGAACTCTGCTGTACCATTAAAAACAAACATTTTGTAATCAATAAGACCGTGTGGAGTCTTTCTATCAGGACCATAATACTCATTTGTGAAATATTTGTTTTCTAATAGTTCTTCAATCATTACAGGAATATCTCCGCTAACATCTTCTTTCGATTTCCACGCTAATTCACGCTCCTCATTATATAAATTACTTCCATTTCGAAGACAAAGTACGTGAATACCATCCTGTCCCTTATCATACTTTATAACACAATTCTTCGGAATATTTTCACATTTACTAAATTCTCCATAGTGATAAATTTTGGCAGTCGGTACATTGCATGAAAGAGCATATACATAAGACAAAAATTTATTGGAACATATGTCACGAATTGAAATATGAGTTGCCTCATCTTGAGGAATATTTGTAAGTTTCATTAAAAGTTTGGAAAATTTCTTATTCCCGTGAAGGGTATCGCGTTGTCGTTTCACATTAAAAATATGACGGATAAAACTGTTTTTCATATTTGGAATTTTTTCCACTGGACCAACATAACGACCACCATTTGCTTTTTCTGTTTTATGTGCAGGTGTCTTGGATACTTCAAATACACTTGTCATTTATTTATATATTCTAAAAAAATACTTTAAATTTTAATTTTTTACTAATGAATCATAGAAATCTAAAGTACGAGCACTTGAATCTTGTGAATTTGTATATTTCGGCATCCAAAAATAGGGAATCACATTACCTCTACCTGGAAAATGTTCTTCAAAAATTTTTCTATAATATTTTTGTTCAGGTGTATGTGGTAAATTATGTGCGTAAGAAGACTCACCTATTTCAGGAATATTGCTTTGTATTGTCTCATACCACGATTTTTTACGACTACTAACACCATCGCTAAATGCCTCTTTGGTTCTATGAAGGACCTCCGTCGGTAATAAATCTTGAAATCTAAATGCATGACGCAAAATATATTTTTCACATTCCTTTGACATGACATGATTTCTTAAATCTTGTGGAATTGTTAAATAGTGCTCTACTAAAGAACGGTCTAAAAAGGGTGTACGTGCCTCTAATCCGTGATAAGCAATACAACGGTCTGACCTCAATACATCAAAATAGTGAATGTTTCTCAAAAGACGCTTACATTCCAAATCAAATTCACGCGATGAAGGACATTTATGAAAATAAAGATATCCTCCAGTCAGTTCATCACTTCCATCACCGTTAAATATTACCTTTGCTTCACTATGTTCTTTAATGTACTTCGCCACCAAAAAATTTCCAACACTTGCGCGGACTGTAGTCGTATCATAACTTTCAATGGCATAGATTACCTCAGGAATAGCATCTAGAAATTCCTGCTCACTGACAACAATAGATGTATGATTCGTTCCTAAATGTTTAGCAACAATTTCAGCGTATTTTAAATCTTCTGACTCAGGCAATCCAATACTATACGTTTCCAACTTTGATGGGTCATTTTTAAAATGTTCAGCAACCAAAGCAGTAATTAAACTACTGTCTAATCCACCTGAAAGTAAACAAGCAATAGGACGGTTAGTTGAGTGAACACGTTTGCTAACTGCATTTTTAAGACGACAGTTAACATGAGACATATATTTATAAATAGTATATTCTGAAGGATACGGTATTTCTTTTCGTCTCATAAATGGAAAATTTGCAAAGCGCTCCTCTTTTAAAGAAAATTCCCATTGTTCATTTTTAAAGTTTAAAAGAGAATAACTTCCAGGTTTATATTGTCTAATTTCAGAACCTTTTCTCGATAAAGGAACAAGTTGTTTCATTTCTGATGCTATAGTGACAGCACCGTCTCCATCTTCCATTATAAACATAGGACGAACTCCGTAGGCATCTCGAGCAATATATGTTTGTTCATTTTTGATGTCAACTAAAATAAAAGCATAAACGCCGTCAATCATTTGGAGAACACCCTCAATACCGAAACGTTCATAAATATGTAAAATTACTTCACAATCTGAATCAGTTTCAGGCACTATTCCCATTTCATCATATAATCTGACATAATTGTATATTTCTCCATTGCAAATAAGATAAAGGTCATTTCTTTTAAGAGGTTGATGACTAGCATTGTTCAGACCATTGATGGCTAACCGATGAAAACCTAAAAGGACATTCTTTTCTACTGCCATTAGTGTAGAATACTCGGGTCCCCGGTTTCGTCCTTTTAACGACGCATCATCAATTGTCTTAATACCATGAGACGTTTTTCCTAGAAGTGCAAAAATACCACACATTATCTATCTATATTAGTATATTTTGTTTTAAATTTTAATATCTATTCTTTATATATATAAATGTACGGAGTTGTGGATGGTGTTTATTATTGTAATTTAGATAGAGACCAAGAATTAAGTAATCGCATGTTTCAGCGGAATATACCGTCAGAACCTCTCAAACCTGAATTTTCACCAAGACCGGAACAAACTAAATTTACCATTTTGGGTAAAAATATGTCGAACAGGAATACGCATTGTCCTCCATCACGAAGTTATGCAAATTTCACGCCAAGCAAGATTTTTAATCCTGGTAATGCCCAAGCACCTTGGTATGGTTTTGCAGCAAATATAAATGCTGAATCATCCTTACGTAACCAGTTTTTTGCTTTACAAGATTGTGACCAAGCAAAGTATATTCCTTCAACAAATAGTGATTTATACAAAGCAACTGTTGTTTCACAACCCATGCCTCAACCTCACCCACATTTATTTAAGCAACAAGACTTTGACCCTTTTCAACCGAATACATGCGGGATTGCTAATAGTTTGTTTCATAATCATACACACCAACAATTAAAAGATTTGTAAAGTTTGCCATTGAAAAATATCACTAGAGAGAAATGAATAAAGATTATGAATTAGAATACTTGATGAATCCAACTTTATATGATAAATACCAAAAATTATCATCTAAAGAGCGCGAAACTGCCTTTTTACAGGACAAACAATTTTACAGAAAACGTATTCAACAGATGGCGAAAGAATGTGCTAAATATAAATTAGTAAAGGGGGCAACTGAACCACCCAAAGCACTTATGAATTCATTTGATGCATTTTCCAAACAATGTATAGTATATTTTAAAACAATCGATGAGAATGAGTGTTATCAGAAAGAATATAATGATATGGAATCTATAAATGAGTCTAAGAATACTGTTTATTATAGTGATAATGACACTACCGAAGAACACAATATAAATATGGATGCCGAACTTTTAGGCAACATACCTGAACGTAAAGTAATTACAATGGATGAATTTGTTGAAAAAAAGAAAATAAAACCAGCAAAACCAATTCATTTACCACAACAAAAAAAGGCAAATGTTAAAGACGAGAAATATAGGACAAAAGGTTTAAAAAAAAATAAATCTAAAGAGTAATTAATGAAAGAAGAAGTTTGTGGACCAAATAGTAGTAAAAAATATACTTGTTACAGTAGCGAATCACTACATAAATTGAAAGAACTATGGAATAGACGACATCCTGATGCAAAAATAACTGCTACCGAAGATAAAAAAATATGGGAGACTCTTCGCAAAAATATGGAAAATACTTGCAACTCTGAGTCCTGTTGGTTACGTCAAAACTTTACAAAACATAATTTATCCAATGAATTAAAATATTACACCTTTGCACCTGAAGCACCAAAGGAATGGAAAAAAAATATTAACGAATGGTTAAGTAGTGTAGACATTGAAAATGTAATGAAACAATATGAAGATAAATATTCACAATTTGCATTTTTAGGTCCATCTCCAATAGATTTTGACGCACAGAAAATGTATGGGGAATGTGTATGGGAAGAATTGTGTCACTTTAATTTGGTAGACCAATTAAAGAAAAACAAGAAAAAGATTGGAATGGTTTTTAATTTAGATGAGCATTGGAAGGATGGTTCACATTGGGTTTCGTTATTTGTAGATGTTCCTTCTAAACAGATTTGCTATTTTGATAGTGGTGGCGATAATATACCCAAAGAAATTAAGAAATTGGTAAAAAGAATAGAACATCAAGGTAAAGAATTAGGAATAGATTTTAAATTTTCAAAGAACTATCCTTTCGAGCATCAAATGGAAGACACCGAGTGTGGCGTTTACAGTATATATTTTATTGTTTCGATGATTGAAAACGCGAATTTTATACGTTTTATGAATAAACGTATCACTGATAAAGAAATGGAAAAATACCGGCACGTATATTTTCGTATTTAAATTAATGAAGATTTAAAATGATTTTTTAAAAATTGATTTAAATTAATTAGTTTCATTAAATAATAATTATGGAAAACATACCTATGTTACTAACATATTTATACCCCCATCAAAAACAAGCTATAGATGAACAAAACAAGCATAAAAAATGTGTAATCAATATGTGGTGTGGAACAGGGAAAACCCGTACATTTACAGTTTATTTATTTATAAATAGTGAAAAAACGAATGTTATTGTATTTCCTTCTTTGGGATTAATTAATCAATACTGCAATGATTATGCTTTATCAACGGAAGAACCATTCAAAACACAATTCGAAAAGTACAATTGTTTGGCATTTTGTTCTGATGATGATGGAAAACTTAAATCAAAAGGAAAAATACAATTTACAACAGATGAAAGGAGACTTAACACATTCTTCAAAAAGAAAAACAATCAAATAATTTTAGTCACTTATCAATCATTTGAAAAATTTATTAATATTTGTATTGATAAAAATATTCATATTAATAATCTTATTTTCGATGAAGCTCATCATATTGTCGGTGGCAAGATTCAAGATATTGTTTTCAATAACGATGACTTGGATGAGATTGTAGATAAAACACGATTTTATACTGCTACACCAGTGAATAAGAATGGTATTACTATGTATGATAGAGAAGATCAGGAAAATAGTGATTGTGGTGAATTAGCATATGAATATCTTTACCATCAAGCAGTCGAAGACGGAATATGTAAACCCTTTGAAACTCAAATTTCTTTGTATAGACAAATACCAGAATATACAAATAAATATCAACCTGTATTTGAATCTATTATTAGAGCATGTTTATCTGGAAAATATGACTATTGGAATATTCTTACATATCATTCTTTTGTAAATGAAAATGAAGATATGAATGCTAATATTTCATTTGTTAATGATTTTGCTTCTCCAAAAAATCAAAAACTGGTCAAGAAACTTTTTACGAGAATCCAGAATGAAGAGTTTCCTCATACAAAACACACATATTCGGTTGATAATGTCATTTTGAAAGGAGTTCATAGTGAAACTCCTACACGACAACAAATTATCCAGGATTTTGATAAAAAAGTGCCTGGCAGAATATATATTCTTGCTTCCTGTGGAATTTTGAATGAAGGAATCGATACTAAATGGGCAAATATGGGTGTTCCCATTAATCCCACTCAAAGTATCGTGAAGGAATCACAGCGCATTGGCAGACTTGTAAGAATTCCAGAGCAAGGTATGCCTCCTGCAATTATTCTTATTCCTTGTGAAGTAGATGTGACGAAATATTCTTCTATGGATACTGCCGAACAGAGAGACCAAATGATTCGTGAAGAGTTGTCTGAATGTGGTAATTTTAATACTGCGTTGAATGTGATTAGTGCATTTAAATATCAATATGACCCAGATCTCTTCGAAATGTGTTTGAAATATCCAAACATGTACGCTCCACAGGAAGTCAAGGATAATCTGGCAAAACAAGGTCTTATTGTTGAAGATTCAAGAGGAGATTTGCTTGATAATCTTAAATATGTTTGTGAAAAGGAGCGAATTGATTTGGATACAGAATCTTTTGAAGGTGAGAATGAAATTAATATTCTGAAAGAAGTAGCTGAACTCTCTGAAAAAACAATTGAAATTCACACACAAAATTATAATGAACCAGTCAAGTATATCAATGAAGAGGCTACTGATGAAGAACCATTGCGCTTATTTTATTGTGAAGACGACAAGACATATTCTCCTATTTTGAAGAAGGATAAGAAGCAAAAGATCAAAAGGAAATCTACTACTCCACCAAAGAAACGACCTAAATTATTTGATGTGCATACGCATCCTGATTTGGAAGTTTTGTGGAAAATCAAAGAAAGTAGTATTGATTTGAATAAGACATTTTCACAAGGTGTTCTAGATGTTGATATTAATTGGAATGAGAAGAGATGGGAGGATAATTTGGAGAAAGTCAAGGAGTTTATGGATAAAAATGGGAGGAGACCTTCATCAAATACAGGAACAAATAAAGAAAAAATAATAGGTAGATGGGTAGATGGACAGAGATGTTTATACAGAAAAAACAAATATATGATGAAATATGAAAATATTAGAAAAAAATGGAGTGATTTTGTTAATAATCCAAAATATAAGGAATATTTTCTAAATGACAAAGAAAAATGGTATAAAATGTATAATAATTTAATAAAATTTATAAATACATATAAAAAAACACCATCAACTATAAGTTCTAATAATGAAGAAAAAATATTAGGTATTTGGCTATCAAATCAAAAACAAGATTATAATAAAAATATTGATATAATGAAAGATGAAGAAATAAAAAATAAATGGTATGAGTTAATAATAAACCCATTATATAAAGAATATTTTAAAAGTAAAGAAGAAAAATGGTTTGATGCATTATTAGAAATTAAAAAGTTTATTATTGAAAATATGAGGAGACCTTCATCAAATACAGGAACAAATAAAGAAAAATATTTAGGACATAAGTTCGATATCAACAGAAATAATTATGAAAAGAAACGGTCTTTAATGAAAAAAAAAAAAATTTATGATACTTGGAATGAATTTATTAATAATCCTAAATATAAAAGTTATTTGAAAAATAGAGAAGAAATATGGATTGATATATTAGATAAAGTAAAAGAGTTTATTAATAAATATAATAGAAAACCTAATAGAAATAGAAATGATGATGAAGGAATTTTGGGTAGATGGATCGATAACCAAATATCTAATTATAAGCTTAAATTATGCAGTATGAAAGAAAAAAAAATATACAACTTGTGGTTTGAGTTTATTAATGATTCCAAATATAAACATTATTTTGTAAATAATAATCAATTATGGTTTAAAGAACTAAAAAATACAAAATTATTTATAGATAAAAATGACAAAAGACCTAGTTCAAAAAGTAAAGATACCGAAGAAAAACATTTAGGTATGTGGATTGGTTCTCAAATAAAAAAATGTAAAAAAAAAAGTGGAATATTTAAAGAAAAAGAAATTTATGATGAATGGATAAAATTTATCAATGACCCAAAATACAAAGAATATCTTTTAACAAAAGAAGAAGAATGGTTAAATAATTTAGAAAATGTTAAAGATTTTATGGATACATATAATAAAAAACCTGATAGAGATAGTGAAGAAGATGGTAGACTTGGTAGATGGATTGATACACAAACCACTCAATTTAAAAAAGACAACTATAAATATAAAAAGGAATGGTATGAATTTATTAATAATTTTAAATATAATAAATATTTTAAATCTTTAAAAGAAATTTGGTTTGAAAATTTAAAAAATATAAAATTATTTATTCATGCTAATAATAAAAGACCTATTCAACAATCTAAATGTGAAATTGAAAAAAAACATTCAAATTGGATGAGAAACCAAAAAAATAATTCAAAAAAAAAAAATTATGAATATAAAAAAGAATGGATTGAATTCATAAGTGACCCAAAATACAGTAAATATTTTGATAGTGCTAAACCCAAAAAAGACATGTCCAAACCTGAAATAAAACCTAAAACTGACAAAGAAATTAAAGAAGAAAGACAAAAGCGATCTCAAAGTGAATTGTCTCAACTGCACAAAGAATACAAAACCAAGAACTCACAAAATCTGAATACCTTTTTCAAAGAAAATCCAGAGAAATGGAAGGAGTATCACAAGATTTCAAAGGATAATGAAGAATCATTCCAAGAAGAAGAAATACCAAGAAACAAAATGATAAAGTATCTTGAAGAACTTCCAGGGAAAAAGAAAAAGGTAGTTGCTGATTTGGGGTGTGGATTTGCCGAGATTAACCAACATTTCCAAGATAATTCCAGATTTGAATTTCATAATTTCGACCATATATCTGATAATGATATGGTGGTGTCAAGAGACATAAAAAATACTGAATTAGAAGACTATTCAGTTGATATTGCAATCTTGTCTTTAGCTATGTGGGGAAGTAACTGTAAAGAATATTTACAAGAAGCATATAGGATTTTAGATACAGGTGGAACAGTTCTTATAGCAGAGGCATTCAAACGATGGAATAAAGAATTGGACGATGAAGGTAATCCTATTAATAGATTAGTAAATTTGTTAGAAGAAAACAACTTTACTATTATTGAAAAAATAGAGAACAAATTTATGTTTATCGAATGTAGAAAGAATTAATTATAAATCTTGGTTCTTCTTCGTAATGTAGAATTCTTTCTGTTATATTTTGGATATGTTTCCTTTTGATAGGCATATTGAAAATAATTTTTATAATTCATAGGTTTTATTTTACTTATTGCTTTTTTTACTTCTTTTTTTAATTTTGGATATTTCAATACTAATTTTATAATCTTCGGTTTTATGTTTCATCTAATATTATTATAGAATTAAAATTTATCTCATTTTAAATCATCAAGGGTTTAAACATATGAAGATTTAAAATGATTTTTAAAAAATTGAAAATTTAAATAAAATTTAATTTTTTATAAAATGGAATCTATTAATTCATTAATAACTTATAATACTGATACTTTTAATTCTTGGGGAATAGGGCAAACTACTTTACAATCTTATAACTCATTTGAATATATATTAAAATTTGCTATTAATATAAAGGCACATCTTATAGTTAAACCATCTCGTGGTAAATTTTGGTATATTAAAGGATTTAATAAAAATAAAACATATGAAGAAATTAAATTACATATTGAAAGTAATTTAACTTCAAAATATAAACCTAATAGTAAAACATGGTTAATTAAATATAATATAGATGAATAATTTGTTCATTTTAATTCTTCAAGGGTATAAATTAATATTAAAAAAATTGATATTAAAAATAAATATTGTTAATAATTAAATCTTACTACTCTCATCATGTTTGATAACATGTACAACACGATGTTCATGTTCCTCAGTTTTGTTCTTATATCCAGGATAATTCTAAATACATTTCATCATTTACGACAATTGGATGCGATGGGACTCAGAGACTTTCTTCATAATATGTTGATGCGACGGTTTAACAATAACGCAAATGAAATTGGAAGTAATATTACCATGAATAAAGGAAATATTAAGATTGGTGTTCTAACGAATGAATTGCCTCCAGTAATTTATGGAGGCGTGGCAACATGGGTAGTTAATTTCTTGAAAATGTTCAGGAACCATCCCGTTTATGACACAGTTCCAATTTTCCTTGCGTATCTGGATGATGCTCCTGATAGTTTCCACGCCGACTATCCAGGTATTCGTATTATCAGGTGTAAGGAAGATTTGGTTGAGGTTTTTAAGGACATTGACCTGTGTGTTAATAATTTGTGGATTGCAAATGAAACGATTATTGAAATTAAATGTATATATCCAAATATTCCAATTATTACGGTTTGTCACTCTCTTATTAAGATGGAACATATTACAAATCTTGGAAGTCAATACACTAATAATTTCCCAGAGCAGGAACAGGCATTTGCATTGTCCGATTATGTTGTACTGATTAGTCACGCTGAGGAGAAATACTATAAACAATTTGATTATCACACAAAATATAAGGCGGTTCCAACTGTTATTTACAACACATATACCCCAAAGTATGATAATGTTCCCAAAAATGTGGATTATGCAAATAATTCTATTGGATATATTGGTCGACACGTGCCACGAAAGCGTCCGGAGTTGCCTATTATTGCGGTGACAAATGTTCTAAAGGATAAGTCGCTTCAAGTTTATAATATGGGCGTAGACCCTAATAATGAATACTGGGATGAGTTGTATACGCTGTATAAAGAACAGATGAATATTATTCATTTCACTCCAGATAAATCAAAGATTCAGCAGTTTTGGAAAAATGTAGGAGTCAATTGTATAACTGGTATTTACGAACCGTTTGGTTATACCATTTGTGAAACACTGGATAGAGGTGTACCTGCGATCGTTCAAAACTTGGATGGTCCAAAGGAAATTATAGATGAGGTAAAGGATTGCGTGTTTCTATATGATGTCCATAAAGACATAAAGAAAGACATTGAAAGTTTTAGTTGTGCTCTTGAGGAATTTCTTGCTACTCCACCAGAAGTTCGTGAAAATATGGCAAAGAAGGCCCGCGTTGCACTAGATAAATTACACCCGACAGTAATTCAAAATGATTGGGTGAAATTGTTCAAAGTTCTTTGTTAAGAACTAGACATTATTATTATTATTATTATTATTATTATTATTATTATTTTCTCTTCTTTGTGTTGGTGGAAGTGGAAATGTATAAATTTCTGACGAATAAGTAGTTCCAGTATTATTAGCAAAAGAATTATAAAGTTGATTTGTATCTAAATTTATATCAAATTGGTACGTTTGTGCCGTTGCTCCTGTAGGTGATACCCCTAACCCTGTTTGTGCAGGTGACACCCCTAACCCTCTTGCTGCCGTTTGTGCCGTTGCTCCTCCTGACTCTCTAATATCATGGCGACAAACAGGGCAACTCACATGATTTCTAAACCATCTCATAATTGCTGGTTTTGAAAAAACATGACCACAATGGTCTATTTTAAGAATCTCGGTGTTTTCATCAAAAGGAACCATCGTTATTGGGCATGTCGTCTGTTCACTTGGTAAATCTGCAAATGCGACAACACTGGTTGCTGTTTCTATTTCTTGTTCAGTAGGAAAAACTGGAACTGGTTCTAAAAAGAGGGAATTTAGCACGTTTGTTGCTAAATTCGTTAATGTATTGTTTGTATTTGTAGTATTTGTTGTATTATTTGGCACATAAGTATTTGAAAATCTAGCAGGGGGGTGGGGGAGAGGAGATGATTGTCTATTAGTTGCTGTGTTACGACGTGATGAACCCATACTTGTAGTAACAGGTCTACGATAGATAGTATACAAATTATCATTAATTCTATCCATCTGCTGAATAATAGAATTTAAAGTTTCTAAATGCCGATTTGCATAATTATAGTATTCACGATTTGTATTCATATATTATGATATATATATAAAGATTTTTAAATATATTTTAAAAGATATGGCGACAGATAATCAGCCATCCGATAAAGGTTTAACTGGATTAGCAAATCTAGGCAACACGTGCTTTATGAACACATGTGTCCAATTACTTTCGCATACTTATGAACTAGATAAAGCAATTAACGATAAAAAAATAAAGGGAGGAGAATTGCTCCACGAATGGAGAGAATTGCGTAATATGATGTGGAGTGAAAATTGCACTATTAATCCAGGGCGCTGGTTACATTGCGTACAGCGTACTGCTGCTAAGAATGATATGATGCTTTTCACTGGTTTTGCGCAAAATGATTTACCCGAATTTCTTATTTTTATTATTAATAATTTTCATGATACCCTTTCACGAAAAGTGTCAATGAAAATTAAAGGAATTCCTGAAGATGATACAGACGATATGGCTATTAAATGTTATACAATGATGAAAAATATGTACCAAAAAGACTACTCGGAATTGCTTAATGTTTTTTTTGGTATACACGTATCTCAAATTGTCAATCCTCAAACTAAAAAAGTATTAAGTAACTCCCCTGAACCGTATTTTATTGTCGAGTTGCCTATACCAACCGAAAAAAAGACACCAACTCTTTATGATTGTTTTGAACATTATTCAAATCCAGAGACGCTTGATGGTGATAATGCGTGGTATAATGAAGAAACAAAACAGAAAGAGGACGTACACAAACAAATGGTATTTTGGAGTCTGCCTAATATTTTGGTTGTTGGATTAAAACGATTCACGAATATGAATCGTAAATTAAATATGAATATTGATGCACCTTTAGAAAATTTGGACCTTTCTAAATTTGTTAAGGGATACAATAAAGATTCATATAAATATGATTTATTTGGTGTAGCAAATCATACAGGTAATGCAATGGGAGGACACTACTTTGCCTATATTAAATCTGAAAGTGGAACTTGGCGGGAATTTAATGATACTCACGTTAAGGAAATTAGCAGTGAATCTGTAATTTCGCCACGTTCCTATGTTTTTTTCTATCGAAAAAAATAGTCCGTGTATAATATATACGTTATGAACGCCAATATGAATGAAAGTTCAATGACAGGTATGTTAAATGGAATACAACCAAACTACAATTTTATAAATCAATATGGAACCAATCCCATTATGATTGGTATTCTTTTAATTATTATTCTGTTATATTACGTAGTTTTTCATTATGGTACAAAAACCGATATGGTAACTGCTGCTGCTGCAAGTGCGGGTTCATCTTCATCTTCATCTTTGAGTACATTGGAAATATTTTTATGGGTTATTTTTATTGTAATTCTTGTTTTAAATGGAGTCCGATACTTTTATGATTTAGATATAACAACAAGTATTAAAGGAATTTTTTCGAGAGAACCCGAGGTAGATATTAATGTCACTACTATTTCAGGAGAACCTATAAAAAAAGACCCAGTACCTGAAATTAAATATGAAAAGCAGGTATTTCATGTTCCAGAAAATAAATATAACTTTAGTGATGCTCGTGCTATTTGTCGTGCATATGGCAGTAAGTTAGCAACTTACGACCAGATTGAAAATGCATATAAAGATGGAGGTGAATGGTGCGGTTACGGATGGTCTGATGACCAAATGGCTCTTTATCCAACACAAAAAAAGACATACGATAAATTACAAACAATTAAGGGACATGAACATGATTGCGGTCGACCTGGTGTAAATGGTGGTTACATTGCAAATCCAAATGTCAAGTTTGGTGTCAATTGTTATGGATATAAACCTAAAATTACACCCACTGAACGTAAATTGATGGAAATTGACCAACTCTACCCCAAAACAAAAGATGAATTATCACTTGAAAAGAAGATTTATGAATGGCGTCGTAAACTTAGCGATATTTTGGTTGCTCCATTTAACAAGACAACATGGAGTAAAGTTTAAAAATTAAAATGGTATATTTTGCCAATTTAATTTTATCTATCTTAATTGTATAACTATGAGAAAGGGAAGTAAATCAGTAACTCACCCTGGCAGAAAAAATTTTACCACAAAACGGGGTAGTAAATACTACAACCGTCGTGGACATCGTCAAAGTAGAAATGCCTCTGGTAAAAAAGGTCGCCCTTATATGGGTGGAAGAACACGCAAAATGCGCAAAAAAGTACCGTGGAAAGGATGGTCCAAACAAAAACCATCCACTGCTCAGCGCACAAAAATGATGCGTAAATGCGGTAAAAAATGCTTTCTTGGTCCTAAGAAAAGTTTTCCAATTTGCAAGAAAAACACCTGTAAGGTTAGTGATAAAGGATTATGGGCAGCATATGTTCGTTCTAAGGAATGGGGTAAAAAGAAAAGTGCCTATAAAGGTAGAGCGCGTCCCACTATGAAGCGCCGTGTGTACTCGCGTGTAGCTCGTAAATCGTCGAGAATGCTTCGCCGTCGGGGTTACAAGGTAGGAAAGAGCAAGCGTCGCAGCATGAGCAAGCGTCGCAGCATGAGCAAGCGTCGCAGCAGCAGAAAGTAAATTAATCAATATACTCAACCAAATTTTTCAATATAGAGCGTCTGTAACTTTGTGGAGTTATTGTACATGTATGTCTGGCAAGTTCGGCATCATCCATCATTAAATATTCTATCATTAATGTTGTCATATCATTTTTGATGATAGTAAACCCTTTAAAATTATGCAATAATTTTTTATCTCTATAATATCCCATCGGGTGTGATGCTCTTGCCATTGCATCAATATGCGTATTTATTTTTGTACCATTTGAATATTTTGAGTCCAGTGTAATTTTCCAACACGTTTTTTCCTGCATCGATAAAGAAGGTTCATCTACTATTGAAATAGTGGTTTCACAACTCACTTGGTCTGTACCCTGTGGGTCTGTAAAGAGAAATGTATTCAACATAAATTCACCCATTGGTAGTGTACTATTTTAGAAAATACTTTTTAAACTCTTTCAATGAGAAGAGCACTTGCCAAACCGCCATCTGCACATGCTGATACTACTGCCAAATTTCCGCCTTCTCTGTCCAAACGATGACACGCTGTAATAATATTCCGAATATTACTTGCTCCCAGTGGATGACCAATTGCAAGCGAACCACCCCACAAATTCAGTTTTTCCTCAGGAATCAATCCAATCTTTCTTGCATCAAACGAATCACTATCCATTGCCTTGATGTTTGCCAAAATTTGCCCTGCAAATGCTTCGTGAATCTCAAACACATCAATATCTGCTAAAGTAAGATTGTTTTTACGAAGCAGTTTCGGGATTGCGTAGGCAGGCCCAAGAAGCATTTCTTCATAGGGATTCGTACCAGTAAATACCCAGGATTTCAAATAACCTAACGGTGTTTTACCCATCTTTTTTGCGTGCTCTTCGGAAGAAAGTAGGCATCCCGTTGCGCCGTCAGTCAAACCTGACGAATTTGCAGCAGTATGAGTTCCTCCTTTTCCAAATGCAGGTCTTAATTTCTGTAAATCTGCAAGTTTTAAATTCCCTCTGATATTATTTTCTCTCTTTGTTCCCATAAACTCCACAATTTCATCTGAATACAAACCTTGCTCATGTGCACTATGTGCAAGTGTATGAGAGCGAAGTGAAAATTCATCCTGTTCTTCACGAGAGACTACAAAACGCTTCGCAATTTTTTCGGATGTTGCTCCCATCACTTCACCCGTTGTGAAATTAGAAATCGATGGAAATTCTGGTTTAAAATCCTTTGCTTTCAATGTGCCAACATGCTTCATCATATTCAAAGTCCCCTTTTTCATCTCCTTTGGAGTAGAAATTAAAAATTCACGCATTTTTTTGGAATGTCTAATAGGAACATCAGAGAATGTCTCAACACCACCTGCCAAAACTACATTTGCATTTCCAGAAAGAATACTTTCTGCACCACTGCATACCGCGCGCGAACTGGAAATACATGCTTGCGATATTGTTTGAGCAGGCACTATGGGAGATAAACCACAATTAATTGTTGATTCCCGCGCTAGATTATTTGTTTTTACCTCTTGCATTACTGTTCCAACAGTAACAAGGTCAATATTTTTCTTTATTTCTTCATTACGATTTAATAACCCATTAAAACATCCATTTACTAAATCATACGCAATGAGTTTTTTGTAAATGGTACCACTCTGCTGAAATGGAATACGTGCACCATCTAGGATAGCAATTCGTGAAAGCATAATATATACCCTTTTACAAATTAGATTTAAGTTGTTGTACCTGATTCTTCTTTACCTTTAAGTAGGTCTTTTAGTTCACTTATTTCCTTGCGTAACTCTTTAATTTCATCATCAGTCATTTGTATGTTATTTTTTTTCTCATCCTCTTTTTCCTGTTCTCCATAATAATAATAGTAAATTCCTGAACCGACCTTACGCACTGACCAAAATCCTAACTCAACTATTGTTTCTATACCTGTTGCCAAAATATACCCCAATACCATTTTACTTATAAATTATATATTATTTATTACTTAAATATGCACCAATTAACGATGCAGGTTGATACAACCTTCTCTTGTCAGCAAATTTATGCACTGGATTACGTCGTGTGCATTTACCTTTTATATTATATTTACATTCTGGTATTCTTTCAACTTCACCTATAAATTCATCTTGATAAGGATATAATTCACGCCACATACTATCTTTTAATTCTTGTGTTTGAGGATATTTCTTTTGGAACCTTAAGACAGAATTATACAAATCATCTTCCTGTACCCTGTTAAACTGTCTTATAATAGCACCTTCTGTATAAGGTTTCCTTTTAGCAACTGTTGTTGCATTGTTATATAACATATTCATTAAGTTATCACCTGAAGTTTCATCATTGCCACCTTTTCTATTTCTTCTTCTAGTTTTCCTTTTCAAATAGGTGCGATTTGGTTTTCCCCTTGTCTTTGTTCCCATCTATATAAGTAGTTGTCATTTAAAAATTTACGTTATTTATTTTTTTTAATTTTCTTCTTACATTATTAGTGTTATAAATGATTGTTTTTTTGCTGGTATTTATATTTGCATTATTTATCTATATTCATGTTCTCTTCCAATGGAAAGTTTCTAATGAAATAGATATTCCACATATTTCTCTCCCAAATAAAGATACATTAGAACAAGTTGCCGATACACACCAACCTTTTATTTTTGAAAAGGATTTGGAGTCTTCATTATATTTAGAGGGAATAGAGAGAGAAATCAACGTTCAGAAAATAGGGGAGCAACCCATTAAAGTTCCACATAAGGCAATGCTAAGTGCTGTTAAAAAGGAACCATATCTTTCTCAAAAAAATGTATCATTCCTTGAGAGAACCCAATGGATGCAGGATATTAAAAAATTAAATGTTTGTGATACTCTTTTAAAACCACACATGAATTGGAAAACCGCACACGATATTATATACGGAAATAAAGGAGTTTATACTGAATTATGTTGTTCCCCGGTGGGACGCAATTATTTTGCTGTGGTAGAGGGATACGCAGAATTAAAATTATGTACTCCACGATGTGGTGATTTTTTAATAGAAGAAAATGCAAATGCAACCAGAAGCAATGTCAATATCTGGGAACCCAGTGAAAATGATAAAACTACTCTAAAGGAATGCGATACGATTTTAATACCAATCCAAAAAGGAAGTATTATTCATATCCCTGCATATTGGTGGTATAGTTTTAAATTCCCAGAGGTTTCGTGCATAATATCGTTCTCTTACAGCACTTATATGAATGCAATTTCACAGGTTCCAGCAAAAATTCAACAACTTTTACAGAAAAATAAAATTGAAGTTTAAACATTCTTGACTTATTTATATAAATCAAGTATGATGATGATGACTGAAAAACGAGGTAAAGACCCCCTACGGCAAACATTGACCAACCACGGATTTATATATGTAGAAGATCGTAAGTATAGTTCATTCTCTCTCTCGAAGGATAAGAATAAACAGACCACTCCGCCTAAGTTTGACCCATTACGTCACAAATTATTTGACCAAGATGAGATTTATTATGATGACTCAGGAGAGAATGTGGAACTTATTCATTCGCCCGTCCGACAGCACAAGTCCATCGCGGGTGTGCTTGTTTTGGCAAATAAGAAGACCTTTGGACGCAGTGGAAAGAAAATGCTTTATCAATGCCAACCTGATGATAAACATTTGCCGATGTTTTTGGTACCCTATCAGGAGAAAGCAAAGTTCTCCAAAAATTCAGTGAATCTTTACGTCACCTTTGAATTTGCGTCGTGGACAGGAAAACATCCCAATGGTCGCCTTACAAACAGTCTAGGTTCGGTTGATAACCTATCCAGTTTCTACGAATACCAACTCTATTGCAAGAGTTTGAATGCTTCCATTCAAAATTTCACGCGCGATGCGGCACAAGCACTGAAAAATAAAACAGAACAAGAGTTTATTCAGATGATTCTGGAAAAATATCCGGAAATCCATAATAAAATTGAGGACCCAACGAAAATATTTGCCATTGACCCTAAGCACAGTAGGGACTACGATGATGCTTTCAGTATTGATATTATATCTGCTGAAGAATACAAAATCTGTATCTATATTTCCAATGTCACCTTATGGATGGAAGTTCTTGGATTGTGGGATTCTTTCTCCAACCGCGTTTCGACCATTTATTTGCCAGATAAACGGCGACCGATGTTGCCGACTTGCTTGTCTGAATGCCTGTGCAGTTTGGTCGAAGGTCAAGTTAGGTTTGCTTTCACGTGTGAAATTTTGGTACGAAACGATGAAATCGTCAATAAAAAATACTACAATTCTGCCATCGTCGTGCACAAGAATTTTCGGTATGATGACCGGGAATTGAACGGATTCTGGCAATACCAAGAATTGTATGCTCGCGTTATTAGTCTTAAAACCAAATTTAAAGGCATCAATTACATCCGCGATAGTCATGATGTGGTGAATTATTTGATGGTTCTTATGAACAATTTCTCCGGAAACGAGATGATTCAAAATGAAAATGGGATTTATCGTTGTATGATTGCTGACGAACCACCGCCAACTCCTGAAACCTTGAGTGATGATGCGACAAATTTCTTGCAGTATTGGCACAGCAATGGAGGACAATATGTTCCCTTCAGCAATGATATTCGCCACGATGCAATGAAACTGCACAATTATATCCACATTACATCGCCCATTCGCCGTTTGGTAGATTTGTTGAATATGATTCAATTGCAGGAGAATATGGGGTTGCTTTCATTTGGGCAACGAGGCAAAGATTTCTTGGCATCTTGGATGAAAAAACTTGAATATATTAATAATACAACGCGTTCAGTACGAAAGGTGCAGAGTGATTGCTCACTTTTGGAGATGTGCACAAACCACGAAGAACTCTATCAGAAAACACACAAGGGCGTGGTTTTTGATAAGATAAAACGAAATGATGGGTATTTCCAATATGGTGTTTATTTGTATGATATTAAGTTGGTCACACGAATTAAAATGCTAAATGATGTGGAAAATTATAGCGAACTCATGTTCAATATTTACCTGTTCAGGAATGAGGATTGTTTTAAAAAGAAGATTAAGTTGCTTTTGGTTGAAGAATAAATTACTTACGTCTGCGACGTCGAAGAGTAGGTCTACCTTTTTTAGGTTTTTTCCCTCGTGTTCGTTTGCGTTTTTTAGTTTTACTGCCACCCCCTTGATTTTTTTTTTTAAATTCAGCAAATGATAACGGTAGTTGTACACTTTGTTCTTGTACACTTTGTTCTTGTACACTTGGTTCAACACTTTGTTCTTGTACACTTGGTTCCTGTTGTGCACCTAATTCTATTGTTTTTTGTAAGATTTCTTCAATATTCAACATGTCAGAAATTTTCACAAAATTATCTTGCGTAAAAAACCACCAACTTTCTTTATTTGTTGGACCAGGTTCTTTTGTTGCTTCTTTCATTGCTTCTAATTTTGCTGCAATTAATAATTGCATAAAGAATTTTTGTTTATTGTTTTCATCCCTCATTATTCTCTCATATTTTTGTTTTTGTTCGGGTGTCATATCTAATCCCCAATCATCATTAGAATAATCGGTAGATTGTGTATTAGATGCTATGATAAATATTAGTTCATCCTCATCAAGTTTTTTTATAGTTTTAACAATATCACTTGAACTAAAACCTGGATTCGCAAAATAGGGACTATTCTGTAAGGTTTGCTCTAGTTGCGTTCTCAGTTGTTCTTTTTCTTTTTCACTTGTACCTTCAGTATTAAGTTTATCCATGATTAATTTAACAAGTAAACCTTTGCCTTCATCGGAAGTTCTATCATCCTCTTCTTCAGTAGTTTGAGTAGGGTCTGGAGTTTCTATTTCAACAGAACTGATATCAGATTTATACCTATAATTTATATTATTTATAAATCCATTAGGATTCTTTCTAAAATAGAGTTGAAAGTAAACCTTTTCTATGAAATCATACCAGTCAGTGGTTGTTTTAATAACTTCAGGCGTGAATCTAATTTCTTCGCCACAAACAACATCCTTACTTAGTTCTGTTTGTGTTTCTGGTGGTTTTTTAATTACTATCGGTAATTGTGGCACTAATGGTTGTTGTGACTCGAGATTTTGCGTTAATGTATTACCACTAAGATTTCTACATTGTCCATCCTCATCAACACAAGGATATGGTCTAAAACACTTGTTTTTATCATCATAATTTCCTTTGGTACATATTCCTTCTTTACCTTCCATGTCTTTACAAATACCATTGTCATTACATGGATAGTTAGGGTCTTTACATGTATCAGTATCAAGACTACCTTCCATGCAACCAGTAATAGCAAGTAAAGGTTTTGGTCCTTGAACTGGAGGTTCTTCTAAGGGTGCAGGTGCAGGGGCAGAGGCAGAGGCAGGTGCAGGGACAGGTTCATCTTCATCATCATCATCATCAGGATATGGTGCTTGTGATCTTCGTTTTAATTGCGCTTCTGTGGCTGCTCGAGGTATTTCTTGCAGTAATGCTGCTCTTTTTTGTGCGTCTAAGACGTCAACGTCCATCGGTTGGACATCATCTCCAGGTGCACCACCTTTCTGTTCTTGTATAAAACCACCACTTGGATTAGAGTCAACAATAAATTGTGTAATTGCAGTAGAAAATTTTACCATATTATCAGACTGACTTCTGAATAAATCACCATTCATAGGAAACTTTATTGCACTTTTGTTTAATAGATAAGAACATATGTATGCTTTTAATAATGGTTCGCCATTGTATCCTAATGAATCATATAATGTACCCTGTGTAAATTTATTTTCATTTGTATCCTTATCCAATACCATATAAGGTTGTTCCTGATCCTCATTTGAACCAAACTTAATTAATGTACTAACCCCTGTTAATTTACCATTTTGCCATAAAGAAGATTTATCACCCTTATCCTCTAATAAATTTGGGGAACCAATTATTTTAGGATTATTACCTGCTTGATAATTAAACATAATGTTCATGATTTCAAAACACGCGCGGTGATGGGTATTAAACGAATTGAAAAATCCCTGAATAAAGTTGCTGCACATATTATATTTGAATACGTTCCACAATCCGGATAAATTAAAACGAAGTAATGTTAAACGTGATTCTTCTGGAAATCGACGGGGCAAACCAACATTAACATCAATAAATTGAGTTTGCATTTGGTATTCATATCCTGCCGCAACCATACTTAGTAATCCAATATGGTTCGTAGCGAATTCTGTAATCGCATCTAATGCTTCTGTACCAAATGGGTCATATAGACCATCTGATTTTTTCTCCCCAGCAAGCGAATATGCTTCATCTATAAGTACAACTTTTCCTAAACTATCCGTTAATGCCTGATAGACCTTGGGTGCTGTTTGACCAGTGTATTGACCAATTAAGTCTGACTTAGTTAAATTTACAAAATCTCCATTTGTCAGTAATCCTGAATACAATAGTGCTTTTCCGACTCTTTCTGCTGTAAATGATTTACCTATACCGGGTGTACCCATTAGGACAAGATTAAAGTGGTCAAAAGAGGGTTTTGTTGGAATTACTTTACCTCCTTTTCCAATATTAACTGTTGATAGATACCCTCTTACTGTATTTGCTATCATATTACGCCATGTTGGAATAGAATCTAACATATCACACGCTTCAATAAATTGATGTAAGTCTCTCTTTACTTGAACCTCTTTAATACTTTCATCAATTCTTTCCGTAATATATTTAGTTTTATTTTCGCCGAATTCTGCTTGCTTTTGAATCATTTCTTCCTCCATTATCCGGTTGGACGCGGTCGAAACCTGATATTTGTCAAATACGTCAAAAACGGATTGAGTTAGAATTTTATTTGCTTGTGTTTTTTGTTCATTTTTAAATTCTTCAAATCTTTGTTGTAGTGTTTGGCATAATTGATTTTGTAAATCACGTGCCTCTAGTGTTTTTAAATATGCTGCTTTTGCTAAATTTTCCTGAAGTTTTGCTGAACGTGCTATTTGAGCCTGACGGACAATTGCATGATGTTCTTCAATGGACTGCCTTGCTTTTTCAACCTCCGATTCTAGTGCTTCTTTTTTTGGTTTATCTTTTTCAGTTTCTTGTAAAAGTTGTCCTATCATTTTGTCGGCTTCTTCACGAGCACTTTGTGCTTGTTGCAATGCTTCCTGGAAAGCAGTTGCTTGTGCATCTATTTCTTTTTGATAAGCTGCTACTCGTTTTCCAGCTGCTTCTGCTTGTTTAAATTTTGTAATGTTTGTTTGTATTAATGGATTGTTAAATGTGACAGTTAAGTCATTATTATCTAATTTCATAGCATTTATTTCTTGTACTGCTCTTCTGATTTGATTTTCCATACCATCAAAATTAATTTTCTTACCATTATCCTTACACCCCCAACTTAAAAAGAACTTACCTAATTGATATGAATTTCCTGCACCAAACATTTCATTAATTTTATCTGAAATTTTATTAATTATATCATCAAATTTATTTGCTAATGGACACTGTGAGTAAATTTCTGCCAATAATGCTATAAAAGTTCCACACATAATGATTGTGCGTAGTTTATTAAATAATTCGTGAAGTTCAGGTGAACTGTAAATTAGTGCTACTGTATTTTTACTTTTTTGTGATGAATTACTTAAATGCCTGATCAAAAGTTCATTACTCAATATTTTTCTGAAAGCATTGTATGTAAATCTATCTGATTTAATTTGTATAGTACTTGTTTTATTTTCACCTATTTGTAAAACTATGGTTGTTTCATCAAAAATAATTGGAATATGTGTATTAATAAAATCATCTATATTATCAATTGTACACGCGTTAGCACCACCATTATAATTTTCACATACTGTAGTACCCTGAGACCAAGTAGCAGTAGGACCAGGTTCTGCTATATCAGAAAATTTTACTACATCTTTTGCAGGTTTTTGAGAATGTAGATGTTGTAGAAAGGCATTTTTTTGTGCTAGTTCATTTTCTCTTGTTTCTTCTGGTATTGTTTCTTTAATACGTGCACGTTGTTCTTCAGTTAACCCCTTAGATGCTTCAAGTTCTTCTTCTGTAAGATTATCTCCTTCTGTGAGTTGTCGAGGTTCTTCAATTTGAACACCTTGGGGTTGGGAACCACCTGGGGTTCCTGTTTGATAACCTAATGCATCCTTAAACCTGGTAAACCATGAAGATTTAGGAACAGGACCCCCACCAGGAGGAAGTTTAGCAGGTTCAGCAGCAACAGGTTTATCAGCACCAGCACCAGCATCAGCAGGTTCATCAGCACCAGCATCAGCAGGTTTAGGTATAGGTTCAACAGCAGCAGGTTCAGGAGGAGCAGGAGCAGCAGTAGCAGCAGGTTCATCAGCGCCAGTATCAGCAGGTTCAGCAGCAGGTTCAGGTTCAGCAGGAAGTGCAACAGGTGCAAGTTCAGGATCAGCAGGAAGTGCAACAGGTGCAAGTTCAGGATCAGGAAGTTCAGCACCAGGAGCAGGTTTTGGGGGTCGCTGGCCAGGGCGGGGTACGGGTTTAATACTTAACGATCTGTCACAAATATTTTTAGTTTCACTATTAACGTATCTTTGTAAATAAAGTTGATAATTATTATTTTGTAGTTCATAACTTGAAATTAAACCGTTATTATATGAAGAAGTTTTCATTGTAATTTTTTTATTCTCTAACTTGAATGCATTAACATCATCTCTAATCAAAATAAATACCTTTTTTAAAATTTCTTCATTTAATAAATCATAATTTGGAAATCTACCCAAACGTCTTTCAACTTGAAAATTGTTAAAAGCTATCCTCCATGGTTGAAAAATTTTAAGTACTTCCTGGTAGTTATCTCTACGATCATCAATATAAGCATTTATACTCCTATTAAAATCACTATAACTAAAATCCTTTTTTGTCTTTCTTCCAAATAATTCATTGGTTAATGTTTCAGAGATTGACCTATTTTTATCAGTGTTTACAAAATTTTTCAAATATTTTTGCCATTGTTGTAATAAATTTTTATAAAGTGTACCCTCCCTTTTACCTATTTCTCTCAATAAATCTTCTTGAATAATATTAGGATCTTCTATACTATCATATCTTTTACAAAATTCTGCTCGTGCATTTTGTGATAAAGACCAAAACACTTTAGTAATAAATTCTTTTGCGTTTGACCATAAAGGTTCACCACCTCGTTGAATAACTTTTCTACTTGACTTATTACGTTTAGTGCCACGTGATTTCTTTTTCCGTGAACCTTTTTTTGACGAATATCTTTTTTTAACTGATTTAGAACCACCAGTTAAAGATTTTTGAGTTGGCGTTCTGTAAAGTTTCATTTTAACAATATACATATTGGGAATAAATGCGGAAAAATAAGAGGTAAAAACATCATCTAATGTTTTTATATTGTCAAGATACATATTTGTTATTAAATTTGCATATGTCATTACAGGAATAGTATCTTTTTCAGGTGTTGGATTACCACCACGTTGGGTAATTTTACCACCACCCTTAAGTCCTTCCTGAGCTCTTAAAAATTCTGCCATCAATTCTTGGTCATCTTCCATTTTGCCTAGAGATTTTTCATTAAATATATCTTCACCTTCGAATTGGTCAACTTCTTGTACTGCTGATTTCATAGCAATTGAAGAGGGACAAGCATCTTTATTAAAACTTTGATCACTGCCAAGATATTCCTCCATAATTCCCTTCTTACCTTCATAACTTCTAATCATCATACGGTAGTTGATTTGTTTTAATTTTTGAGCATAATCCTTTTTCATAACATCACTGATACCTGAACCAATATTATTTGCATATTCCTCTAACGCAGCTGGTGGTACGCCCTCTTCACTCATTTCTGCAAGTTCTTCTATCTGTGAATCCTGAATAGCACGAGAATTTTTAAGTTGTTCACTCATATTTCCTCCAGATTTCTTAATAGCACTTTTGATATAACCTATTTTGTAATCGAAATAAGCCATCATATTTTGACAATAATTATATAATTCACAATTGACTGTCTCTGGTGTGTAATATGCTCTTATAATATCACTCTTAATATCCAACCAATCCCTATCAATTGAACTTGGTGTAGGATATTTATCTGAATCTTTTGCTTGAACTTTTTGAATATATGCGCTAATTATGCCATCTTTATCATTTTGAATGCTACTGTTTACCTCTTGGTAAAATTGTTCAATCGCTTCTTGTTGACTTTTTTCCTTCTCGATTGAACTTAACAATTCGGCAAATTGAGATTTTATTTCTTGAGGATCCTCAAGACTTTCATCGTGTTGGATACCATCAATTAACTGATTTATATTATATTCTTGTTGGGTTAAACATGTTGAAACACCTCTATTCACTTGGTCTTTAACACATCCAAGTATTAAATCTGAAATTTTTTTAAGGTCTCCATTGCTTTCTATCTGACTTGGATCTATACCATTAAAATCATAATCAGTTGGCGAACACTTAACCTCAGGTAAACGACTAGATAAATCAATCCCTTGTAGTTTTTCTGGGTCAACATCTACATCAGTTAATGGACCTAATTGTAACATTAAATTCCTTTAATGTATATTTAGAGAATATTCTCTAAATATACTTTAAATATGAGTCAACAACAACAAAAAGAATCTGAGACAGAAAAAGGAGGAATGGGAATCCTTGATTTAGTGACGGGATTTAAAAGGTCTCAAAAACAACAAGGTAAACAATCTGGATTTAGTAATGCTCAATTAAAAAAAAAATCATTTAAATCATTATCTCAACAGCAGCAATTAGCAATTGTAAAACAACTCGCAATCCAAGAATATAAATCAATATCTGGTAAAAAAACAAATGCTGGTTTTAAAGCATATTTAAAAAGAAATATGAAATCTCTTGTAGCAAGAGCAAATGCTGAGTTTATGAGTGGTAAATTAGGTATGGAGGTAGATGAAGGAGTCCAACGTCAAAAGGATTTACTTAAACAAAATAAATTAGATATACAACAAATGGAAACTTATCGTAAACGAATGAGTGAAGCAAAAGAGAAATTAGATGGAAAATTAGTTGATTATGCTGAGGCAGCAGATAAATATGGAAGGCAAACTCAAGACCTTAATATGCAAGCAGCATCTTTATTTGCAAATATAGCTGGGAATTCTATACAGCAGGCTGCAAATTTACAACGTCAAGAAGGTAATAGACACGCACAGGGTGCAAATTTATTAACTAGAACCGGACAAGTACAAAGTGCGATGCAACATGCTCAAACCCAACAAAACTTTTTAACTGAACAACAAAATTATTTTCAACGGCATGATGAAATGCAAGCAGCTAATGCTGCTCAAAATGAAGCATATACAAGACAAATACAAAAAAATCGTGAAAGTCGTGAAGCAATTGCCCGTCAAGAAGCGCAGCAACGTAAAGAATTGCAAGCAGAAGAGGCCGAAAGACAACAACAATTAGCAGCATTGCAAAGAGAACAGACTGCTGCAGAGGGACAAGCAAGCAGAGAAACAACCACTGCTGCTGCTGAAGCACTTGCTGCAGCAATGGGTGAACAAGGTCAAGTACTTGGGGCAGCAATTAATGCACAAGGTCAAGCAATTGGGTCTGCAATTGGTGAACAAGGTCAAGCACTTGGGGCAGCAATTAATGCACAAGGTCAAGCAACACGTGCGACTTTAGAAGCAGGATTTGAAGGACTTAGTGGTGAAATGGCAAAACTTGCTGCACAATTCGGTAATATGAATGCTGATTTTAAAGCACAAATTGATGCATTAATTCAACAAGGAAAAGATAATACTGCTGCAATGGAAGCTGCAATCGAGAGAGCAATGGATCAACAAAAAGAACGGGAAGCGGCAGCCAGAGAAATTATTGCTACGATGTCAGAACCTTGTATAGCACAATTTAATTGGTTTTATGCTTGCCATATTTATGGGACAGTTTTTCCTCAGATTAATGATAGACCACAACTCATTTTTGTTTGTGCTGGAGGTTCAGGAAATCATTGGTTTAATGGAGATCCTGATTTTAAAGGAAGTAATGTTGATAGGACATGGAATGCATCCCGCGCCAACGATGGCGAAAATGGTGCCGGCGAGTTCCGCCGCCGACCAGCATGGGCAAAAACTACAAGTGGTACTATACCACAACGTAGAAGAGGCACCAACGATTTTCAAAGCTTACTTCTTCCAGGTCAACAACTTAAAACCACAAGTAGCACTAGAGGAGAAATAGTCGGTCCTTCGATCGAGGATTGCTACACTGTCTCTTAATTTTTCCTTGTTTTATTGCCACTATTTTTTCTATTCCGCCGTGTTGTACCATAAAATTTACGTAAATACATTATAATATCATTATCGGAAACCCGCGAACTGCGGTAATGATGTCCCTTTGATACATAATAATCATGAAAATTTTTAATACATTTATAAATGTATGAATGCGTACCATAATCTAAAAATTGAAAATAACTTTTTTGCAGTATCTCGATAATATGGGCAGGACGGATAGGATGTAAATATGCTTTCACACGTACATACTTTACATTAGGATGCTTCATTCCAGGATGAGGTTGGTCATCAAAAAACATTAATTTGGAATCGGGTGGTAATTTTGCACAACGCAATACTTCTGGATACGTTTTATCAAAGGACTTTCGGGCACACGGTCCTTTCATT
>Ga0213861_10000421_pt1 | contig 37027 bp, 40 predicted proteins | sample PICome_4_FD_160110 | JGI IMG/M metagenome (GOLD analysis project Ga0213861, IMG submission 160110) | Coastal seawater microbial communities near Pivers Island, North Carolina, United States - PICO131 | ecosystem: Environmental > Aquatic > Marine > Coastal | place: USA: North Carolina... | reverse complement strand
CGGGGACGGTGAGAACGAGTCCTTGATGCACGCCACCGTCAGTCATCCGATCCAACTCTGCGCGTGGAACTTCCATGAGTGGAATGCCCAATGAAAGTGCAGTTTTCATCGCCTCGCGCCAGCGGTCATCAGTATCTGCTTTTGACTGAACATAAAGCGCGTTCGCCGGCACTTTCGCACGCAAAGCTTCAACAACGGAGTTGCGTCCCATAAGCAAACTGGCAACCCGCGCTTTGGTCCGCTCAACCCTGCGGCCGCCACTTCCCTCAGGATTAGTTGCAGCGCGCCGTTCAGCCGCCTTCTTTTGCTTGGCTTTGGGGTGATGTGGGCGATCAACCGCTTTGGGTGTTGGACCTCGGCCGCCGAGTTTGTCTTTGCGGTTTCCGCCAGAGCCCGTGCTTGCACCCTTCTTGGAGCCTGGGTTACGCATTGCACCGCGACGTTGAGAGTTACCAGCCATTAGTTCGATTCCTTAGATTGCGAGGCGCGAATACTAAATCGCACACCCTCCTTTGTGTCTTCAAGAGCGATACCAATTCGATCCAGTTCATTACGGATCGAATCGGCTGCTTCAAAGTCTTGGCGTGCGCGTGCATCGGCTCGTTGATCAATTGCGACCTGCACGAGTTGCCCGATTATTTCTTGGTTACCCGACTGTTCTTGCTTCCAGTGCGGATCCAGAGGGTTCATGCCTAGTACGTCGAGCATGCTGACTACGGAGACCAAATCCGCCCTGACCGCTTCGGCATTGCCCTCCGCAAGTTTGGTATTTGCCGCGCGCACAACCTCATGAATGACTGCAATCGCATTGGGGACACCGAAATCGTTATTCATTTCCGAATCGAACTTCTCGGCGCGCGCGGTGCCGTCAACGGCGACCTCAGAAATGCTCAGTGCTTCCATGGCGCGGGTGACGAATCCACGAATTCTTTCGAATCCTATTCCTGCTTCTTGAACCGCCGCATCAGAGAACTCCAACATGGAACGGTAATGGGAGCCTGCCAAGTAGTAACGAAGGTGAAGTGCTGGGATTCGAGTGAGCACTTCACTGACTAACAGGGAATTGCCAAGTGACTTGCTCATTTTTTCACCCGCGGTAGTCACCCACGCATTGTGCATCCAGTACTGGGCAAATGGATCGCCTGCGGCTTTTGACTGAGCGATCTCATTTTCATGGTGTGGGAAAATTAGATCAATTCCGCCACCGTGAATGTCAAATGAAGTGCCCAAATATTTTCGAGCCATTGCCGAACATTCAATATGCCAACCCGGTCGACCGGGACCCCAGGGTGTGTCCCAGTGTGGTTCATCGGGTTTCGCGGCTTTCCACATTGCGAAATCACGTGGATCACGTTTACCGAGCGCGACCGCGTCATTGGCTGCCAACATGTCATCAATTTTCTGGCCACTCAAAGATCCATAGGAAGCATCTGAACGTACGTCGAAGTAAACGTCACCTGATTGCGCGTATCCGTGGTTCGCGTCAATAATTTCCTGCATCATGTCGATCATTTCCGGAATGTGCCCGGTTGCACGTGGCTCGGCGGTTGGCGGGATACAGCCGAGTGCTTCATAAGCCGCGGTGAATGCGCGTTCATTGTTAAAAGCAACAACCCAGTAGGGGACGTCGTCATGGCCTGCGTTGTGAATAATTTTGTCGTCAATGTCAGTCACATTTCGTACGAATGTGACGTCATAGCCTGCAGAAGTGAACCAACGCCGGACTACGTCAAAGGCAATCCCACTGCGAATATGACCGACATGCGGTGGAGCCTGAACTGTCGCGCCGCACAGATATATACCGACCTTGCCGCTCTCGAGGGGGAGAAAGTCCCGCACGGTACGCGTTGAAGTGTCATAGATCCGTAAAGTCACCATGCGAACATTACTAGTGCGCGGATTTGGGCTAGTAGACGCTTATTTTCCCACGACACTGGCGACGGCAATTGCCGCAATTCCCTCGCCACGGCCGGTGAGACCGAGTCCATCGGTGGTAGTTCCCGAAACTCTAACCGGTGCACCAATGGCTGCACTGAGTACATCCTGGGCCTCCTGCCTGCGAGTCCCTACTTTTGGTGAGTTACCAATTACCTGAACTGAGACGTTAACAATCGTGAATTCACGTTCGTTGACTAACTGTGCAACATGGGACACCAAGCTCACCCCCGATGCGTCGGCCCACTGGGGGTCCCCTGTCCCAAAGACTTCACCGAGGTCACCGAGGCCCGCCGCTGACAGGAGTGCGTCACAGATTGCGTGGGATGCAACATCGGCGTCTGAGTGACCATCAAGTCCAGGCTCGCCTAGCCACAGCAAACCGGCGATCCACAGTGGTCGGCCGGGTGCGAATGCGTGCACGTCGGTGCCGATTCCTACGAATGGGTGTTTAGGTGATGACACCGCTTGCCCTTCTTTTGCCAATGATTGTCTCAGCGATTGCCAGATCAAATGGTCGAGTGATTTTCATTGCTTCAACGTGACCTTCAATTACTTTCACGGTGATTCCCATAGCTTCAATGAGTCCTGCATCATCGGTGAAAACACCTTGGGATTCATCAAGTTGCGCATGAGCACGTTGCAATAGTTCGCGATCAAATCCTTGCGGGGTTTGAATTGCTCGCAGCGAATTGCGATCAATTGTTGCCAGCACCTCACCATCACTGTTAACTTGTTTTACCGTGTCGGTGACTGCTAGCCCTGGAACCACCGCCGGGTTTCCTGCTCGCACCGAAGCGACAACGGCGGTTACTAATTCGACGGGGACAAGCGGCCGGGCTGCATCATGGACGAGTACTACGTCGACATCTACTGGTAACGCGATGAGTGCTCGGGCAACGGATTCTTGACGGGTTTCACCACCGGCAACGACTGAGACCTTGTCCGAAAAACTTTGTTGGGCAAGAAGTACCGCAACGGCTTCAACGTCCCCTGGAGGGGCTGCGACGACAACTAGATCAATACTCCGAGAGGCCGCCAATGCACTCACTGCATAAATAAGAATTGGGACACCGGAAATCTCGCGTAGGGCTTTGGGTTCCCCCGGTCCCAGTCGTTCGCCACGACCAGCTGCCGGGACAAGTGCCGCGGTGCGATTCACTTTCCCAACTTTCTTAGGAAGCTAAAACCTCATCAAGTATTTCTTCAGCCTTAACTTCATTGGTTTTTTCAGCCAATGCAAGTTCGCTCACGAGAATTTGACGGGCTTTGGCCAACATGCGCTTCTCACCTGCGGAAAGTCCACGGTCCTGCTCGCGACGCCACAGGTCGCGAACGACCTCGGCTACCTTGATGACATCACCGGATGAGAGTTTTTCCAGATTGGCCTTGTAACGACGGCTCCAGTTGGTGGGCTCTTCTGTGTAGGGCTGGCGAAGCACACTGAACACTCGATCCAGTCCTGCTGCGTCAACAACGTCACGAACACCCACTAGGTCAACATTGTCGGAAGGGACTCGAACCGTGAGATCCCCTTGGGCTACCCGGAGCACCAGATACTCGCGATCCTCACCCTTGATTGTCCGCATTTCGACCGCTTCGATGAGTGCGGCCCCATGATGGGGATAAACGACAGTCTCGCCGACCTTAAAAGCCATATGGATGAGCCCCTTTCGAGAGACTCAACTTTACCACGGTGGCCCCAGCCGACCTTCGGCAGTTAGAGGCTCCCCTAAACCTATGAGGGAATTCCCAGCGCGAATGAAGCCCTTGACGGTGATCCTTGTATCCTGACGTTGTGAAGCGACCTGCCGAAATCACCCGCCCAACCAGACTCCGATCCATTTATGGGGTGGCTGCCGGGATTATCCTCCTTTCGCTGACCCTTACGGGGTGCTACAACGGCCAGCAGGCCACCACCAATGTGCAAGCAACCCAGCCTTCGGGCAACGGGAATACCCTTCGGGTTGGCGACATTGTGGTTGATAATGCCACCGCGGTACAGGACGAAGCAGGCAATGCCACCGTCCTCATGCGAATCACCAATCAAGGCATCGAGCCGGACGCATTAGTCGCCGCAGTGCTAGGCGAGCAGCCAGCAACCCTGACCCCTGGGCCCGTCGAGATTGGACCGGGTGAATCCATTTCATTTGCTTGGGATGCGACCCATTTTGTGAACCTGCCTGGACTCAATGCAGACATGAGTTCCTATGTCCCATTGGGACTACAGTTTGCAATCGCGGGCATTACCGAGAGTGACATCATGATCGTGCCACCAACCGGCATTTACGCTGGCATCATGCCCTAATAACGCGCCTATTGACAGGCCTTAATGTCGGGGCTTATAGGTACCTTCGTTAAACGTAGGCCGCAACAATTACGGTCAAAATTGGCGCAATAATCAGTGCCGGAAGTAGATCCCCAACAGCAATCGCCTTGATTCGCAGTACCCGCAGACCCACCCCGATCAACAACACCCCGCCGGTTGCAGTTACCGAAGCAATCATTGCGCTTGACAGGAATGGTCCAACAAATACCGCGAGGATCGTAAAGGTTCCCTGGACAACTCCCACGGAGATTGCCGAGGCGATTACCCCCCAGCCGAGTGAGGCTGCAAAAGCAATCGACGCAAAACCATCGAGTGATGCCTTCAGTGCCAATTGGTCAATTCCCGTGCCCAGCCCATCAGAGAGTGAACCGAGAATGGCAAGTGGCCCGATACAAAAAATTAAACTTGCGTCAACAAAACCTTCAATGAATCGAGCCCGGCCCGCCGAACTCTCACCCCGTGAAAACTTGGTTTGTAGCCACCCACCCACTGACTCAAGGCGCGCCTCGATACGAAGAAATGAACCAAGGATTCCACCAATAATGAGTGAGCCCAAAACAATCAGCAAGGTGGCAGAACCGCCAACTTCGTCAATCCAGTCTTGGTCCCGTAGCGCGTAAATATTGAGTGCAGCGATTACAAGCACCAACATGCCAAGTGAGTCCGTGACGACGGCGCGGGTCCGTTCAGGAAGCCGATGACCTAAACCAACACCAATGAGTGAGCCAATAACGATAGCGGCAACGTTGATGATCGTGCCGAGACCTACCACTGAGAAATCACGAGCCAGAGGTTACCAAACTAGATGTCGAACTTGTATCCCAATCCGCGAACGGTGTGAATATGAACTGGACTCGAGGGGTCAATCTCGATTTTCGCACGTAGACGCTTGATGTGAACGTCCAGTGTTTTGGTGTCACCCACGTAATCCGCTCCCCAAACACGGTCAATGAGTTGATTTCGGGTAAGCACTCTGCCGGAATTTCGTACCAAAAATTCCAAGAGGTCAAACTCCTTGAGCGGCATGGTGACATGCTCTCCACGAACGGAGACGACATGTCGTTCGATGTCAATGCGCACCGATCCAGCTTCAATTGTTGGCGGTAGCAGTTCATCTTGTTCTCCATGGCGACGCAGAACAGCGCGCACGCGAGCGAGAAGTTCACGCGATGAAAAGGGTTTAGTTACATAGTCGTCAGCCCCCAGTTCCAAGCCAACCACTTTGTCGACCTCACCGTCCTTCGCCGTAAGCATGATGATAGGGACGGTGGATTTTCCACGAATGATTCGGCACACTTCGGTGCCAGAAATTCCCGGGAGCATTAAATCAAGGAGTACCAAATCTGGACCATGCTTGTCGAACTCGGTTACTGCGGTATTGCCATCTGCGGCAATAAAGACTTCGTAACCCTCGCGACGCAACATGAACGAGAGTGCGTCAGAGAATGAGTCTTCGTCTTCAACAATCAGAATTCGAGTCACGAATCTTTACCTTTCACCACGGAAAGAGTATCGACCGTGAACTCATGCGAATCGCGTGAATCATCAAGCATCGGGTTGTAGGAAGGGATTCGTAACGTAAATGTTGAACCTGTTCCCACTTCAGACCACACGATTACTTCCCCTCCATGGTTTTGGCACACATGTTTAACGATGGCCAAGCCAAGGCCTGTTCCACCCGTTCCGCGCGAACGAGCCGGGTCAACCCGATAGAAGCGTTCAAATATTCGGTCCAAGTCGTGTGAAGGGATACCGATGCCAGCATCTTTAACAGATATTTCAACGATTCCTTCAATCTCGCGCGCGGTCACCGACACACGCGTGTTTTCAGCCGAGTAGCTAATCGCATTCGTGAGCAAATTGCGCAGGGCCGTGAGCAGCTGGCCACGGTCCCCGAGAATCACAGACTCTTCGGGTCCACCCCTGATGATCTCAACACCCAAACCGCCGGCAAGCGTTCTGACCTCTTCGATCGCCCGATTAATCAGCTGGTCAGTCTCAACCAATTCCGCGCGGTTCATTGGGTCATCACTTTGCAATCGTGAAAGATCGATAACGTCTTGGATTAAGTTTCCCAGTCGTTTCGCCTCAGCCTGCATTTTTTCGGCAAAGTGTTCCACCTGTTCCTTGTCGTCCGCTGCTGCCAGCACAGCCTCGGCAAGGAGTGAAAGTGCACCCACCGGTGTTTTCAATTCGTGGCTGACGTTGGCGACAAAATCGCGACGAACGGCGTCGACTCTGCGTTCCTCCGCCAGGTCGTCAATCAAAACCAAAATGGCTCCAGAGTTCAGGGGGGCTATCCGCACCTTTACTTCCAGCAACTCACGGCCCAGTGGCGGGCGGCGCACTCGTAGAACCTGCTCACGCGGTGATCCGTCATTGGCTACCTTGGAAACAATTTCAGCAATATCAGGAACTGCAACCGAACTGCGATTCACAATTCCTAATGTGAGTGCTCGGGAACTGGCCCGTAATACCGTTCCGTCGGGTGCAACGACGAGGGATGCCGAGGGAATAATCGACAGAATTCGCACAATCTCTTCAGAGACGGCTGGGTAGATTGCCGCTGAGCGGGCGCTTTCTCCCTCGAGATCGCCTCTTTTTCTTAATGCCACGGTTGTAACCATAAGGGTTTAAGTGAACACCTCTTCACAAAAAGTGGTCAAACACGGGAAAGTTCGGCCAAGGTTTCACCAACTGAACCTAGAATTTACCTTGCGTTTGTTTGCTATTCACTTACCGTGTTCGCGTATCTAAAATATGGGCGTAGGCTTAGCTCCGCAAAGTGGTTCGATTCGAAAGAGGAAAGTGAGGCCAACGTGCGTGAGGCTTATTACGAGCAGGTTGAAAATATCAATGCCGACCTGGTAGAAGTAACCCGACTTGTTGGTTCAGCGATGAACCGGGCGACTCAGGCACTACTTGACGCTGACCTTCAATTGGCCGAAGCGGTCATTGATTTCGATGCCAAAGTTGACATCTTGACGGCCAGCATCGAAGAGCGCTGCTTTGAACTTATTGCGCTTCAGGCTCCTGTAGCCACCGACCTTCGGGTTCTCCTCGGTGCAATGCGGATTTCCAGTTCCCTTGAGCGTATGGGCGACCTCGCCGAACACGTTGCCAAGCAAGCTCGGATGCGCCACCCAAAGGTGGCCGCACCTCAATCCGTCCGAGGGACGTTCGCCGAGATGGGTGGTTTGGCTGAGGCGATCGTTTCCAAGACCGGTTCGGTTATTGCTACGAAAGATGTCAGCCTTTGCGCTGATATTGCCCGCCATGACGAAGAAATGGATCGACTTCACCGCGAGCTTTTCACTATCGTTCTTTCGCCGGCGTGGAAGTACGGCGTTGAGGAAGCAATTGACGTGACTCTGCTTTCCCGGTTTTACGAGCGTTACGCCGATCACGCAGTTTCCGTGTCAAAACGCGTGGTAACCATTGTTACCGGCGAACCTTATGTCGCCGTTTCACTCACAAATTAGGTTTACATAAATGCGCGTTGCACTGCTCTCCATTCACACGTCACCACTTGATCAACCAGGTACGGGCGACGCTGGTGGCATGAATGTCTACATTGTTGAGACGGCAAAACGCTTGGCCCAGAGCGGCATCGAAATAGATATTTTTACTCGGGCGACCGCCTCTCGTTTGGTTCCCTCACTGGAACTGGCTCCGGGGGTTAAAGTCATTCACATTACTGCGGGTCCCTTTGAAGGCCTCCTGAAAAATGACCTTCCCGGTCAACTGTGTGCCGTCACTGCCGGAGTACTGCGCACCGAAGCCTCCCAACCTGAGGGGTACTACGACCTGATCCACTCCCATTATTGGCTCTCGGGCCAAGTGGGGTGGCTCGCATCCGAGCGCTGGCGTGTGCCATTGGTTCACACAATGCACACAATGGGGCGCGTGAAAAACTTGGGTCTCGCTGCTGGTGACAAGGCTGAGCCAGACATGCGGATCATTGGTGAACAGCAGGTAGTCGACGTTGCTCAACGCCTCATTGCCAACACCCAAGTTGAATCGGAGGAACTCACTGAACACTACGGTGCAGATCCAGCGAAGATTGATGTAGTGAATCCTGGCGTCGACCTCAAGCTCTTTTCCCCGGGTTCGCAGGCGCAGGCTCGCAAGGAACTCAACATTCCACTTGATGCCAGCATGCTGCTTTTTGTAGGCCGGATTCAACCGCTCAAGGCACCCGACATTGTGATCCGTGCCGCAGCGGAGCTCCTTGCGATGCGCCCCGAATTGCGCAGCTCTCTCCTTGTCGTAATTTGTGGTGGCATGTCCGGGTCTGGCATTGACCACCCCGAGGCCCTGCGCGACCTGGCTAATGAGTTAGGGATCCTTGACGTGATTCGATTTGAACCACCGAGTAACCGGGAGAAACTCGTCTCTTGGTACCGCGCCGCCGACCTCACAATTGTTCCTTCTTATTCGGAATCATTTGGCCTCGTCGCCGTTGAGTCCCAAGCGTGCGGCACTCCCGTTGTGGCATCTGCCGTTGGAGGTTTGAAAACGGCAGTGGCTGACAACGTCAGTGGCCGACTAATTGATGGTCACAATCCCATTGCCTACTCACACGTTATAAACCAATTACTGATGAATCCACTGGCTCGCGAGGAACTTGGCAAAGGCTCACGGATGCATGCGAGCGCATTTGGTTGGGAGAACACCACTGCGGGATTGATTGATTCCTATCACCGGGCACTGAGTAATTCACGAGTTTCCCTGTGAACATAACGAATGAAATTGAAAAATTTCTTACTGTCTCGGAACTTTCATTCACACGCACCGATGATATTTTCATTGTGACGATCCCCGGGACCCACAAGTTAAGTACTACTTGTTCAATGAGCGTGGGGACTTCCGCACTGACCCTTAATGCATTCGTTTCTCGAAGGCCCGATGAAAATCATGAAGAGGTTTACCGTTGGCTACTTGAACGCAACCTGAAAATGTACGGGGTTTATTTTGCAGTCGATAATCTGGGCGATATTTACCTCGCGGGGAGGGTCCCACTGAGGTGTATTGACGAAGTCGAGCTCGATCATCTGATCGGCTGCGTCTCGCAGTATTCCGATGGCGCCTTCAACACGATACTTGAATTGGGATTTGCCACCGCAATTCGAAAAGAATGGGAATGGCGAGTAAGTCGCGGCGAATCCACCGAGAATCTTGACGCATTTGCCCATCTCATTGAGCCGCAACTTTAATCCACACACTGAATCCGGCAAGATACTCACATGAGCGAAACCTCTTACACGTTAATCCTGCTGCGTCACGGTGAATCCGAGTGGAATGCCAAGAATCTATTTACCGGGTGGGTTGACGTTGATCTCAATGACAAAGGTCGTGGCGAGGCACAGAAGGGCGGGGAGCTCCTTGCCGAATCCGGGCTCTTCCCTGACGTGGTAATCACATCCCTGCTCCAACGGGCAATCAAAACTTCACAGATTGCGTTAGAAGCTTGCGGACGATTGTGGATTCCGGTGGTGCGAAACTGGCGCCTCAATGAGCGTCACTACGGTGCGCTTCAAGGAAAAGATAAGGCGCAAACGCTCGCTGAGTTCGGTGAAGAGCAATTCATGTTATGGCGCCGTTCCTTTGACACCCCTCCACCACCCATTGATCCCAGTAGTGAATTCGCGCAGAACTCTGATCCGCGCTATTCCTCGCTTCCACCGGAGGCTGTGCCCAACACCGAGTGCTTAGCCGACGTTGTGCATCGTCTGATTCCTTTTTGGGAGGACGTAATAGTTGCCGAACACCTCCGCCGCGATGAGATTGTTCTGGTTGTCGCCCACGGTAATTCACTCCGCGCTTTAGTGAAGCACCTCGATGGAATTTCTGATGACGAAATCGCGGGTCTAAATATTCCAACGGGAATCCCACTTGTGTACAAGCTTGATAAGAACTTAAAGCCAATCGTTGCCGGTGGTGAATACCTTGACCCGGCTGCGGCAACCGAGGCAGCCGCTGCTGTCGCTGCTCAAGGGAAAAAGAAATAGAGGAAACGAACTTGTCAGCGGCCTTGTAGAAATAATCTAGCGCTGAGTAAGCCTGCGCTCGAGATGATCACCTTTGTTTTCTTACCTCTCCGATGATTCCTCACTTGATGTTGCCTCATTTTGATCTGAGTCCGGGCTTTTGCTGTCGGGTTTATTCCTGCGGGTGATTCCTCGCGTAATTCGATTCCCGTGGTGCTTAACCCGGTGCATGCTGTGCTTAGCCCATGTAAATTCGGTTGCCAGAATTGCTAGGCCAAATAGCATCACAACTAATCCAGGTCCGGGTAGCACGAGGAGCACCACCCCGACTAACAGCGTGGTCATGCCCACGCTCGCTGCGAGGATTCTCCTGATGGGAGTTGGCATGGATGCCCAAGAGTTGGTGTAGCGGTCGGCCCATTGGGGTTTTGGCACTCACTTGCTCCTTGTGTAAGGCAGCACGGGCCGCGATTCACAAGGTCTCTCCACCGGTGTAACACCGGCCCGAAGTCCGGGTCCCCATGGGAGGACCGTATTGACGAACTTTCGGCGAAGGGATACTCCCCTTGTTTCATCCGATATTGCCATACGTTTACAAACCACAGGAGCAACGGGCTGCCATTAGGACTTTTCTTAGTACTTTCGACCGGTAATTTCTATCATTTTTGGCCTGATATCGAAGAGGTAAATCAATGCAATAACGGTTCCTGCGATGCCAAATATGGACAATGCCAGAGATGGCGCCAATCCTGCAAGCACGGATACTCCGGTGAGTGCTACCCATAGCAGTTTCGTTTGTCGCCCGATGAACGGGAAGTAGTCGGCTGGCCTACGAATCGCATCAACGAAAGCGAAAACCTTCACGGCGAGCAGGATCGCCCAAAGTGCATAAACGACGAGTGTCTCAAAGCCCATGGAATGATGCTAACCGACGTCCCCTATAAATGCAGAATCCCGCCGGTTTCCCGGCGGGATTTGCGAAATACTAATTCGATTTCATGCTTGATCGTGCTCAATTTGCTTGATACAGCTGGTCTTAATCGTGTTAGATCTAGACGCCAATCGCTTCGCGTACCAGCGTCACTGTTTGGCCAGCGCTGTGACGAACCTTCGTGGCCGCTTCGGTGGCGGTTGTGTAACTGCCTTTTGCAGCAGACTTAACAGCGTCAATGGCGGTGCCGACACCATCCATGTTCACAGCAGGCATCTCAATTTTTGGGAACTCAACCTTTGGCATCTCAATTTTTGGCATCTCAATTTTTGGCAATTCAACCTTTGGCATCTCAATTTTTGGCAATTCGACACCAAAAAAGTTGAATTTATTTGATGTGTTCATTTCTTCCGACATTTCATCCTCTTTCATCTTCTCGTTTATTTTCTCGTTCGTTTTACTGTGTTTTTCCTTGCACATTTTCGTCAGGTTTGGTTTGCGGGTCCTCTTGCACTTGTGTTTCAACATTTGTTTCCGAATTCGAACTGTTTTCAGCTTGGAATGCCGCATAAATCTGAAGCAGAGTCGTTCTCTGGCGTTGCGTCAAGGTTTGATCCGAGGCAATAGCCGTGGTGACAATTTCGTCACCTGCACGATCGCTGAGGATCCCAGCCTGGACGTACAAACTCTCCGCGGAGATCCGAAGTCCTTGAGCAATCCGACTCAGGATTTCCGCACTGGGTTTGCGTAATCCACGCTCAACCTGACTCAGGTACGGATTCGACACCTCGGCAGCCTTTGCGAGTTGACGTAGCGACATTTGTGCTTGGTCACGCTGATCACGGATGAAAGATCCGAGTCCGCTGACATCTATTACGGCCATAAAACAATTATGCACCCAAGTGCTTGCTATTGCAAACGCAAGTGCTTGCTGCCGCTAGCGAAAGGTCCGAAACGCCTTTGCCGAGGACTCGGATGGGATCGCTCAGATGGGACCGCTCGGATGGGATCGCTCAGATGGGACCGCTCGCATGGGACCGCTCAGATGGGACCGCTCGCATGGGATCGCTCGCATGGGATCGCTCGCATGGGCCTGCAAGGCCGCCGCGCTTGTTGGTTAGCTGTGCGGATTTTTTGACCGAAATACACTTATTGCCCCATTTTTGAGTCAATTGATTGCTTCAAATCCGCACAGGTAAACAAGTAACCAATCGAGTCAGCCAAGCCCTTTTCCAAGTGCACTGAAAGCCAATGAGCCAATGACGAATGTCATGACAATCAACCCCACTGTGGGAATAACCCAACGGACTATCAGGCTTCCCCCTTGTGTCATGCTGGAAACTTGCACTACGGCGTAGTAACACAGAACGAATATTCCAGAAATCGCCAAGTTGAGTCCGATGCCACCGAAGATAGTCACAACGAGCACAACAACACCTGTCAAGATTTCTGCCGGTACCGGAACTGTGCGTGGACCCACCACCATTGCGAGTACTGAGGGAAGCGGCCCATCCTTCGCCATGGCAAAGATCATGCGACCTATACCTAAATTCAGGGCGAACAGCGCTGAACCTGCGGCCAGCACTACACCTACTTGAATCAGCAATACGGGATAGTCAGAAACAGTGGCTAACGACTGAAGTGGCGTGGTGGACACCAAGGTTTGTGGGACGCTAAGCAGGAGCCGCGCAACAAAGAAATAAAGAATGAGAACCAGAGCCAAGCTGATTCCGATTGCCCAAGGAATGACAACCCTTGGGCGTTTAACCTCGCCGGCAATCACGGAAATCCTCGCGTAACCCGCGAAAGCTACGAAGAGGATTCCAGCGGCGGCAACGATAGTAAAGAAGGTCGGCTGCGGTGTGAGTGCCGCGGATGCTGAAAGGCTTTCATCCGATCGGGGAAAGACGATCAAAGACACAATGATCGCAATAACTATTGAGACACTCACGGTCATTGCCGCTAAAGAATATTTGAGTCCTAGGAGATTCATGGCTAATACGATTAGGACAGCCAGTACGGCAACAATTCGTGAATGGTCGGGAGCAAGATAGGCACCAATCACAAGTGCGGCTGCAGATGCCGAGGCAGTTTTCCCAATGACAAATGCGAAACCAGCAATTAAGGCTGCGTTCGTTCCTAGACAGTTTTTCCCATACACGTACCCGCCACCGGACTGCGGATAAATGCGTGCCATACGCCCATTAGAAAATGCATTTAGCGCTGCGATCGAGGACGCAATGAGTAACGAAATAAGGAGTGCCGAACCCGCGAGGGCGTACGCGGGTGACCATGCTGCAAAAACACCCGTCCCAACCATGGAAGCAAGCCCGATCAGGGTTGCACCCGGGATTGCGAGTGTGCGAATCATCGAACTCAAATGAGTGTTGGGTAAATATTCCCAACAACTTTGCCGCCGCCAAGCACCGGCTGTGCGGAATAGATTTCGACCGCGGATTCTGGTGCTCCTAAGTACCTGAGCAGACCGGCCATTGCCGCATTGCGGCCAGCTTCGGCCCCACTTTCAATCTTCAGGGCGACTGCTCTCCCGTCCGGAAATGACGCCGTATAAACACCAAAGGCACCATCCTTTGCGAGTAGGCCAGGGATTGCCGTCATGAAATGGGTGACATCCCGCCTCGTCCCGCCGACATATTGCGGGTGTGCTCTCATGGCATCGGCAACTATCCGTTCAGGACTTCCCGAATCTGCAAGTACGGCAGTCTGGGAAAGGCGTGCAAGCCCCGGGAGTGTCAATGCATGAACAGGAGCACCGCACCCGTCAACACCTTGGAATGAGATGGCTTCACCGGACATCTCCTCGAGTTTGATCTTTATTGCAATTTGCAGCGGGTGCTCAGGTGCAATATAAGACTTAACATCCCAGCCATTGATGATGCATGTTGCCAACATTCCTGCGTGTTTGCCAGAGCAATTCATGAGGATTGGTGATCTGTCTTCGCCTCGGGCAATACATGCATCCCTTTCAAGGGAATCAAGTGGGTAATCCTCCGGTGTTTGTAATGCGGCGGGAGCCAGATTCGCACCCGCGAGAATTTCGCGTACAGCATCAATATGGAATTCTTCACCTGAATGGGAAGCGGCGGTGAGCGCTTGAAGGTGCTGCGGCAGAATCAGGCCGGCCTGCGCCATTGCGGTAGCCTGACCAATCTTGTTCGAGGACCGAGGATAAAATTCTTGGGTTGTACTGCCCCAACTTCGGACGACACTTCCGTCCGGATCGAGCACCACTGCATGACCATAGAAAACACCCTCAGTGTGCCCATTTCGAGAGTACGCGGCGAGTGGAACAGCCGAGTTGCGAACCGTCCGTACCGATGGTCCCGAATCATTGTCCATACGGCGATCATGACACGCTTGGGTGATGCGAGCGATAGTGCAACGGGCAATTGACGGGAATGTAGTTGTCGACCACGAAGTGGTGGGCTCATTTTTCGGACCGGGATTAGTAATTTTGGTGGGGGTAACCCACTCCGATACCGTGTCTTCGGCTCATCGGTTGGCTGAAAAAATATATGGACTACGAATTTTCGACCAAGAGTTTATGTCGCAATTTGATCAAGTTTGTGTCCCACCAGGTTCCCCCCGTGAACTCAGCGCTGGGGAATTGGGATTGCCCATGTTGGTGATAAGTCAATTCACCCTTTATGCATCAACGAACAAAGGTCGTCGTCCCACGTGGGATGCTGCGGCGCCTGGTGATGCGGCGGAGCCACTTGTTGAGGCGGTTGCAGAGAAGCTGCGACAGCTCGGCACACAAGTGTCGCAAGGAAAGTTCGGTGCAGACATGAACGTCTCACTGACAAATGCTGGGCCCATGACGCTGATAATTGATGTTGACTGATTCTTCTGTTTGATCAGGTCCAAGTTAACCGTTGGAGTATTAATCGTTGGAAACGACGAGCTCTTGATTTGCCGTGATCACATTGCCGTCGTGCAACACGTGCAATGTTTCGTCAACGGGCGTTGAACGCTTGATTACCGCTGTTGCGATTGGTCCGAGTTCATAGTGTCTTGCGGGGGTCGCGATGTAACCAATTACTTTCCCAGCCGCTGTCGTGACCTCATCTCCATGCGACGGTAGATCACTGTCGCTGCCATCAAGATGCAGCAATACAAGGCGGCGGGGTGGCTTCCCCAAGTTGTAGACACGGGCAACAGTTTCTTGGCCGCGGTAACAACCTTTTTGCAAATGGACCCCAGAACCAATCCAACCCAGTTCGTGTGGCAAGGATTTGTGGTCAGTCTCATGAGCTAACTGAGGAACAGCAGCAGCAGCCCGTATAGCGTTATAAGCCCAAGTGCCCGCCCGGTGGGGAAATTGATCAAGCCGTTGCTGCAGCATCGACCGAGGAACAATTACTTGTCGACCAACGAAGAGTTCGGGGCGGGCGACAACGTACTTGTCAACCGCTCCTCCACCAGTGGCACCTGTTCCGGAGAACTCTTCAGGAGTGAGCCAGGTAATCACGGTCTGATCACGGGCACGGATCGGTTCCCAGACCACTGCGAATTCCTCACTGACGTTAGAGACTTCCACCCGCAACATAAACCGCATTGAATTGAGGTAGTCGGTCAGCGAGCTCGCAGTATTCGGCGGGGTAATCAGCCACGTTGTCTCGCCGTCGTCGACTACATGTAGCTCCTGTTCAACATGTCCATGCGGGCTGAGAATCAACGCGATTCGGGAGACATGTGGTTCCAAGTCATCAAGGAATGCAGTGGTCAGACTGTGCAACCAAGAGAGTCGATCTGCTCCCGTGACTGTCACTACACCCCAATGGGAAAGGTCAACACTTGCCTCACCGCCAACGAGTAGGCGCTGCTCGCGATGCGGATCCCCGTAATGCCAAGGGACGCCGAAATCAAGATTTGATTCGGGTGCAGGGATTGGAGTTATTCCTACTTCACCCATTACTTTTCAACTCCGATTTGCTGGCGCACGTTTTGCACGATCCAGTTACTGCCATGTGCGTCATGTGGGCCGTGAAACCATAGGTTTCTTTCAAGTCCAAGGAAAACTGCGCAGCAGAAGCAGCCGGGATGCTGGTTACCTCTGCGCAGTCGTCACACACAAGGTGAATGTGTGGGGATTCATCTTGTGAATGATAAACGGGTGCACCGTGTCCAATGTGTGTGTGCGTGATCAGGCCAACGCTTTCCAATACTTCAAGGGTGCGGTAAATCGTCGAGAGATTCACACCCGATGCCGTCTTTTGAACCGAGGACAAGATCTCCTCGGGTGTCCCGTGACCCAACTGGTTCACCGACTCGAGCACCAACTGTCGTTGCGCCGTGATGCGAAAACCTTGTTCGCGAAGCCGGGCCTCCCAAGGGCTAGATTCCATGGGAACTACAGGTCTTCGACCGCTGGACGCAACTTCGCAGACAAATGATTTTGCATGGGTTGTTCCATCGCCGCCATATCAAAAGTCCACACGAGTTGTGAGTCAAAAAGCCCATAAAGCCGCTCGCCATGCGTATACGGCTTTGCACTCTCGGTGCGAGTCACAACATCAGTTTTCAGAGTTGCCCGTGCACTCGTAATTTTTGCATTGTCCAAACCAAGTACCTCAGTTGTCCCGATGTAGATCTCTGAGAACCCTGTTGGGTGCGCCAGAACTAATTCGATGGCATTGTCAGGACGTGGACGCCAATACCCGGACTCCATTGCTAGCGGTTTAACCCGCTCGCCCGCTTCGTCGAGGAGCCAACTGCGGGAAACATAGTTAATAAATGGTCGACCATCGCAGGAAAAAACAACTTCTTGCCCGAATCTAAAATCCTCAATCGTGGGGTAAGTACCCAGTCCGACTCCAACCCAGCTGCCAATCAACCACGAGAGTGGCATGACTTCAACGGGAAGCTTGTCCATGGATCAGCCTTGGCCCTTAAAGAGTTTGGCTACAACGTAAAACGAGAACAAACCGGCAGCAGCTATTGCAATTACAAGGAGAGATGTGTAAACGAATTCCAACATATGGGCACTCTACCCTTTCACACCGTTTTGCTCATATGGGACATGATTCCTCAGCCATTCACCGATGCCGGTCAGAGTTTCCACACTAATGGCAGTCTCCGCGTGTCCGAATCCCTCAACCACGATCACCTTGGCATTCGCATTGCCAGCTCGCTCAACCGCATTTTCTAATGCGTAGGCGTGCTCAACCGGGAAGTACTTGTCCACGTCACCGTGAACGATTAAAAGTGGCATATGTGAAAGCCGTTCAACAGCCACCTCCGGTGAAATAGGGGGTGGATCTGGCCACGGAGTGCTCGACACGTGAACGCCTTTGCCGCGTAAAACCAACCGCCCAGCTTGAGTTTCAATCAAACGATGAACCACCCGCATGATCGGAGTTCCCCGATAAAACCAAAAGGCCGGGGCGCTCACGCTCACAACAAGATCCGGAGTCGCCGCACTCTGGGCCAGAGCAGCTTGGCGCAACACAACTGAACCACCCATAGAGAAACCAACCGTTGCCACATTGCGGTAACCAAAGTCACGGGCATGGGCTACAGCTGCATCTACGTCAAAAATTTCATCCATACCCATCGTGCCCTCGCCACCAGAATCCCCGTGACCGCGAAGGTCGAGTGCGAGTACCCCACCAAATTCCCTCAGAGCCGAGACCACCTTTTTGACGTGGTCCTGCTGGCGGTTTCCCGTGAAGCCGTGGGCCAGAACAATTCCCAGGGCAAGTGGGTCCGAATCGGTCTTGGCGTGAGCCCACGTTGAATGGGTTCCCGCAATGCGCACTTCATCACGCGTGTACAGGGTGAATTCAGAGTGCATGGCCCTATTTTGCCGGTTGGTGCTGGTGTCTTAGTCGGCACCTATATATGCGCCAGATATGCAATAGGTAGTCTTGGCCATGATTGGGGAGGTGACATGCGAATAGTTCTCTTGACCCGCGCCATGCATTCTTCCGCTGAAGTCCTTCCGGCATTAACGCTCCTCAATCACACTGTTCGTGTTTTGGGCGCTGAACCATCCTCATTACTAGCGGTTGATAATTCCGATGTTGTCCTTGTTGACGGACGTATGGATCTGGCAGCCGTCCGAAGTTTTACCCGATTGTTATGTGACACCGGTGCGGGTGCACCCGTCATGCTAATCACCACCGAAGGAAACCTGACCGCGGTCCAAGGTGACTGGGGCATTGACGACTTCATGTTGAACACGACCTCACCCGCTGAACTAGAAGCACGGCTGCGGGTTGCCGTCTCCCGTTACAACATGAGTTTGGGAATTGAAGCAAATCGCAGCCCTGAAGAGATTAATCTCGGAGCCCTGCACATTGATGAATTCAGCTACACGGTTCGATTGAATGGCCGTCCACTTGACTTGACATTTAAAGAATTCGAGTTACTGAAGCACCTCGCTCAACATCCGGGTCGAGTTTTCACCCGAGCCATTTTGTTACAGGAAGTGTGGGGTTACGACTACTTTGGTGGCACCCGCACCGTCGATGTGCACGTCCGGCGACTTCGCGCAAAACTTGGATCAGAGAATGAAGCACTTATCGGCACGGTAAGAAATGTTGGGTACCGATTTGTTCTCGAGACCCCCGAATCTGCTGCCGGGCGTATCGATCAACTGCAGTCGTAGGCCGATATGTCTGATCACAATTCGGTTATTTCAACCGTAGTTCTTGACCACCTCGATGCCACACAGGTCGATCAGCTCACCCAACTTCTCAATGGTGCAACAGATTTTGATGGTGTTCGTCCATTGAGTGAGCACGCATGGTTGCACCTTCGCACCGGTGAAAGCGGTCTGCACATAATTGGATTTTTCAACGATTGGGATGTTAATGGTGTTGACAGTTCCCATATCGCCGGTTACGCGCATGTAGACGTCACCGACCTGGTCGAAGGTACGAGTGTGGAGTTAGTTGTTGCTCCGGAATCGCGAAATGCCGGGATGGGTCGGGCGTTAGTCGAACAAGCCTTGAAACTCTCACCAGATGGACGGCTGCGCTTATGGACGCACGGACTAACGACTGGTGCACAGTCACTTGCCGACTCGCTGGGCTTTGTCTTGAGTCGATCATTGTGGCAAATGCGCCGATCGCTGTTCGCTCCACTTCCACCTGCAGAGATTCCCAGTGGAGTATCAGTCCGAACTTTTGATCCGGAGACCGATATTCCCGGGGTCCTGGCGGTTAATGCTCGCGCATTCGCCAATCTTCCGGATCAAGGTGGTTGGACAAAAACTGATATTTTGACGCGGTTGAAGGAGTCCTGGTTTAACGCTGAGGGGTTCTTTGTCGCAGTTGATTCAGACACGGATGCGATCATTGGTTTTCACTGGACCAAAGTTCATGGATCTGGTGGACACGGTTCAGATCACAGCCACGAAGCAATTGGAGAGGTATACGTCCTTGCGGTTGACCCCCAGCACCGGGTTCCTGGATTGGGACGGGCCTTGAGCGCGCTGGGATTGGCCTATCTACGCAGCCTGGGGCTTCGACAGGCCATGTTGTACGTCGATTCTTCGAATGAGCGGGCTATTGCCCTATACGAAAGCCTGAAATTCGTTCATTGGGATACCGACGTCATGTACCGGCGTCCGATTTAATAATTTGGCAGTAGTGAGCTCCTGATCGGCTAGGGCTTACCTTGGACTACCTCCTAGTGGCACGATACGTCCATGAGCATCTCGGACTTCTCGGCTGACGGTCCCCCTACCGGAGAATTTGCGGCGATTATTCTCAAAGATGAATACGCCAGCGACTTACCAGCGAATCGATTTCTTGATCGTGAACTCTCGTGGCTTGCATTTAATAAACGGGTCCTCGACTTAGCCGAGGACACCGGTCTGCCACTACTCGAGCGCACCAAGTTCCTCGCAATTTTTGCCAGCAACCTTGACGAATTTTTCATGGTCCGTGTAGCCGGCCTCAAACGTCGCATTGCTACCGGTATCGCTGTGAGAGCAGCCAGCGGGCTCACCCCCAAGGAAGTTCTTGAAAATATTTGGGAACGTGCATTTGCTTTACAACGGCAACAGGCAGATTACTTCGTGAACACAGTTGAACCCGAACTCATTGAAGCCGGAATTCATGTCTTGCGTTGGGATCAACTCACACCCGTTGAAAAAACCGAAATGGACTTATTCTTCGACTCAAAAGTTTTCCCCATTCTGACTCCGCTAGCGGTTGACCCCTCCCACCCTTTCCCCTACATCAGCGGGCTGTCTCTGAATCTTGCTGTCGTGGTTCAAAATCCGGCAACGGGCAACCGGCTTTTCGCGCGTGTCAAAGTGCCACCCCTGCTTCCGCGGTTTATTGAAGTAGGTCCAGCTCGCTACGTTCCACTCGAAGACATCATTGCCGCTCACTTAAAGGATCTATTCCCCGGAATGGAAATTCGAGAGCATCATGCTTTCCGAGTCACCCGAAATGAAGACGTTGAAGTCGAAGAAGATGACGCAGAGAATCTCCTATTAGCTCTCGAACGTGAATTGGTCCGCCGACGCTTTGGACCACCCGTGCGCCTTGAAGTCGAAGAAAACATCGATCCCTATGTCCTTGACCTACTGGTGAGCGAACTTGACGTCACCGATTTGGAAGTGTTCCGACTTCCCGGGCCTCTGGACCTAACCGGACTGTGGACGATTGTCAGCCTTGATCGCGATGATCTTAAGCAACGCAAGTTTGTTCCCAAAACATCACGAGCATTATCCGATGTTGAAAGTTCCAGTGCTCCTGACATTTTGAATATTGTGCGCGAAAAAGATGTCTTATTGCACCACCCATACGACTCGTTTTCCACCAGCGTTCAACTTTTCCTCGAACAGGCGGCTGTTGACCCACATGTTTTGGCAATCAAACAAACGCTGTACCGCACTTCCGGTGACTCACCAATAGTTGACGCACTCATTCTCGCCGCCGAAGAGGGTAAGCAAGTCCTTGCAATTGTTGAAATAAAGGCGCGCTTTGATGAACAAAATAATATTGATTGGGCTCGCAAACTTGAGCAGGCTGGAGTACACGTTGTCTATGGACTGGTCGGATTAAAAACCCACAGTAAGTTGTCCATGGTGGTCCGCAATGACGGCGACCAACTCCGCAGGTATTGCCACATTGGTACCGGTAATTATCACCCGAAGACCGCTCGCCTCTATGAAGATTTTGGGCTGTTGACGAGTAACCCCCAAGTCGGTGAGGACGTGTCAAACTTATTCAACGTTCTTTCCGGTTATTCAATGAACACCGATTACAACCGACTACTTGTTGCTCCCCACTCAGTTCGAACTGGATTGATCGCTCGTATTGACCGAGAGATTATGCATCACCTGGAAGGTCGTCCGTCTGGCATCCGTTTTAAATGCAACTCACTCGTTGACGAAGCAATAATTGACTCGCTTTACCGAGCATCGATGGTGGGCGTTCCCATTGATATTTGGGTTCGCGGGATTTGCGCCTTGCGCCCTGGTGTTCCCGGTCTGAGTGACACGATTCGAGTTATCAGCGTGATGGGACGCTTTCTTGAGCACAGCAGGGTTTTCACCTTTACGAATGGTGGTAACCCATCCGTGTGGATTGGATCGGCCGATCTCATGCACCGCAATCTCGATCGCAGAGTCGAAACATTAGTCAGTATCCTCGACCCAGAACAAATTGCTGAGATTCAGGACCTACTCAACTTGGGGTTTGCCCCCGGCACCGCGGCATGGGACTTGGTTTCTGACGGGAGTTGGACCCGACGCTTATTCGACGAATCAGGTGAACGCCTCACCGATATTCAAGAACTTTTGATTGCCATCAAGAGTAAGCGCTCAAGCGCGCTGGAGTCAGGAGTACTCACCGGTGAAGTTTCCTAGATCACACTCACCCGTGAAGTTGATGACATGAAATCCCCCAGTACCGGGATGCACGTAGAGACAGAGTTCAAGTTCCGAGTCCCTATGCTTTTCGATTTTCCGAGTTTCCCGAATTCCCTGGGCGTCTGGACCGACGAACCAGTTCGAAATATGGACGCTACCTATTGGGATACAACTGATGCCACCTTGCTGCGTTGGGGAATCACCATGCGGATTCGAACAGGGGGTGGCGATGATGGCTGGCACCTGAAGATTCCCGTGACTCCGAAGGAGTCGATCAACGGCGCCAGTGTCAGAACCGAGCTTCACCGCGAGGCAACGAGCGAGACGCCCCCGGTTGAATTCCTTGAGTTGCTCTCGGCGATTTTACAAGGATCCGAAGTTGTGCCCATTGCCCTCGTCCACACCCAACGCAAGCCCCGAATTCTCAATGATTCACGCGGTGCCGTGATTGAATTAGTCGACGACCTCGTCACTCTGTCACGCGGTACTCACATACTCGATGAGTTCCGCGAAATAGAAATTGAACTCATCAATGACACCGCGATGCCAGAAGCCCTTGTGGTCGGGGAAATTTTGGGCACAGCAGGTGCCCAAACTAGTTCGGTGAGCAAAGCGGCCAGTGGATTTGGACCGGCTGCCAACAAGCAGCCGGATATACCCCAACTTCCCAAACCAGGAAAGGGGGATTTGCCGTGTGACCTGATCCGCTGGGCACTTACCCGCCAGGTGCGCAAGATTTTCCAAGCCGAACTATCCAGCAAAATCTCCAACGAAACATCGACTCTTACCGCAGAACTCGTCAGTTTGGAAGACTTGCTCACTGCATTGCGGGAGTGGCTTATTCCTGAAGAGCAAGAATTTTTACGCGAAGATCTCGCATGGCTGATCAAGGAATTGAGTGTTGCCGCTGAGTTCTCTCAACAGAATCAACAGGCTAGGTCGACAATTGATTCACTTTCTGACCCACGTGATCGCGATGCTGCGGCAACGGCGATTGAGGAGCACTTCGCAAGAAAGAGTGAAGCAGCGAGATCCAGCCTGCAAGCCGCACGGCGCAGTGACCGTTATCTTTTCCTGTTCAGTGATCTGGTCAAACTTGCCCGGGTACCCGCAGTGAGTCCGCAAGCCTATGAACCCCACAGTGTCTGGGATCGTATTTCTAGCGACCCGTGCGATCAACTCACCATCGCGCAGCATTTCAAGGACATCTTTAAAAAGAATAGTAAACGGATTCAACGAACTCTTACGTGTCCTAAGACACGCGCCCAAGACATAAACGTCGATGAACTCATTCGTGCGATCGCACTCTCAGGGAACAGTGATCCTGCGGCAATTTTTGCATTGGGCCTTGCACTCTCGGGAAGGCAAAAAGTATGAGCATGGTAATTTCTGCGGCCGGCACGATCTTGATTCGCAACAATGAAGTACTTCTCGTTCACCGACCACGCTATGACGACTGGTCCTTTCCCAAGGGCAAAGTTGACGGAGCCGAGTTGCTTCCCCTCACCGCTATCCGAGAGTGTGACGAGGAGACCGGCTTTTTGGCCGTCCTCGGTCCCAACCTTGGTATTGACCGGTACGGAACTTCCCAGGGTGACAAGGAGGTTCACTATTGGCGCGCAAATGTGCGGGAGGATCTTGGATTTGCCCCCGATGAAGAAGTCGACAAAGTGGCATGGATTCCCGTTGACCAGGCTCCGGAGCATTTGACCTATGCACAGGATCTGGAATTCCTACAGCGCGCAATTGAACTGCCCCCCACATCACCATTGATCATTCTCCGTCATGCAAAAGCGGTCAATCGTTCGAACTTCGCCGGGAAAGACGACAGTGATCGACCCCTATCAGGGCGCGGCCGGCGTCAGTCAAAAATAATTACCGAAGCACTCGAGGGCTACGGAATAGAGCACATCATTACTTCACCCATGCGACGCTGCCAAGAAACCGTGAAAAAGCATGTAAAGCAACTTTCGACCACGGCCACCCTGGTCGACGCAATCAGCGAATGGGGCTACGAGCAAAAACCCGAGGATCTTGATCCCGCCGTCGAATTGGCAATGAAAAATCCGGCGCCCTCCGTTTTATGTTCACACCGGCCGGTCCTTGATGCAATTTTGGACACCGTTGCCCGGTTGGGTGGAATCTCGAAAGTCGAGCGCAAGACGGGGATTTGGTCAACGAAACTCGCGCCAGGTTCTTTCGTTGTGGTCCACAGAGCATTTGACCTAGATGACCCCGTGAATCCAGTGAAAATTGTGGCTGCTGAGCACCATGAGGTACCTGGGAATCAAGAAATTTGATTCATTCGCCTAAATGTTCTTAGTTGTTCATCTTCCGTTCACTTTAAGGGTCCATTGTGTCCATTCACAGAATCTAATTTGCCCATTAAGGGTCAAATATGGCCATTAAAGTGAACGAATAGAAAACGAATCGGAGTTTATTAATGGCGCAACATAGGCGAAGACTTCTCCTTTCGACACCAGTTCTCGCAGCAGTCCTCGTGCTGAGTGCCTGCGGAGGCGGGAATAACGCAGATAGCGAGTCCGGGGCAAGCGGCTCAGTCCGTGTTGACGGCTCCTCGACGGTCTACCCGCTTTCGGCGATTGCCGCCGAAGACTTCCAGATTGCCAATCCCGGTGTTCAGGTAACTGTCGGTAACTCAGGAACGGGTGGCGGATTCGAAAAATTCTGCCGGGGCGAAACTGACGCCAATAACGCTTCGCGACCCATCAAGGATTCAGAGGCTGAATCCTGTGCCGCTAACGGAATCGATTACGGTCAACTGGTCGTTGCCATTGATGCACTAACCGTGGTCGTCAATAAAGACAATGATTTTGCTAGTTGCCTCACCACCGATCAACTTGCGGCAATTTGGGGACCTGGCTCCACTATCTCAAACTGGAACCAGGTGGATCCCTCCTTCCCTGATGAACCGATGCCACTTTTTGGGCCGGGAACCGACTCGGGAACATTTGACTACTTCACCGACGTGATTAATGGCGAAGAAGGCTCAAGCCGTACCGACTTCACCCCAAGTGAAGATGACAACGTGGTTGTTCAAGGTGTCGCAGGCAGCAAGGGTGGCCTTGGATACTTTGGTTACACCTACTTTGAGGAGAACTCAGACAAACTCAAAGCACTTGAAATTGATTCAGGAGCAGGGTGTGTTGCACCTAGCGAAGCGACTGCACGTGATGGTTCTTACACGCCGCTTTCACGCCCACTATTTGTTTACCCATCAGTACAGGCGCTAGCAGACCCAACCGTTGCGGCTTTCTTCCAGTACTACGTTGATAACGATGCTGAAATCGCAAAGGGTGCGCTCTACATCCCACTCAGCGATGCCGACCAAGCTAAGTTGGTTACTGATTTCGAAGCACTCTTAGCTCAAACGGGAACTCAGTAGTCAGCAAAAATGGCAGATAACTGATGGCACTAAATACTGCGAGCGAGACTGCCGAGGGGTTATCCCTTCGGCAGTCTCGTCCTCGATATGGCGAGAAAGTCATTCGCTTTGTGCTGGCTGCCGCAGCATTCGTCTCAATTTTTACCACTTTCGGTATTCTGATTTCTTTACTGATTCCCTCCATTGAATTTTTCCTTGAAGTACCCATTACCGACTTCCTATTTGGCACTACCTGGACTCCACTCTTCAAAGACGGTGAATTCGGCGTACTTCCGCTGCTCAGTGGCACGATTGTTATCACCGTGATTGCGATTGCCGTTGCAATTCCACTCGGACTCGGTGCTTCTATTTACCTGTCCGAGTACGCATCAACTCGGGTGCGCAAAGTGCTTAAACCGACCCTTGAAGTACTGGCGGGCATCCCAACCGTTGTGTTTGGGTTCTTCGCGCTGGAATTCCTCACCCAGTTAGTCCTGATCAAGATCTTTCCCGGAATTGAAGTATTCAACGCTCTATCCGCAGGATTGATCATGGGCATCATGATTATCCCCACCATTGCATCACTGTCCGAAGACGCAATGGCAGCTGTTCCCTCAGGTTTACGTGATGGCGCCTATGCACTCGGATCAACAAAGCGCCAAACCGCCATAAAAGTAGTTATCCCTGCGGCACTGTCAGGAATTGTGGCTGCTTTCGTTCTCGGAATCTCACGTGCAATCGGGGAAACCATGATTGTGACGATTGCCGCTGGTTTGCAGCCGCAATTGAGTTTCAACCCTCTCATTGGCATGCAGACCATGACTTCCTACATCGCTGCTGCCGGGTCTGGTGACCTAGCAACTGGTTCGATCGAATACAAATCAATCTTCGCAGTAGGAATGCTTCTTTTCGTCCTCACTTTTATTATGAATATTTTCAGTATTCGTTTGGTCCGCCGATTTAGGCAGGTGTACCAGTGAGTCAGACTCAGATGCAAAATCAACTTGCCGGTCGCGGAACTCTACTTCGAGACCGAGTTTTCATGTGGCTGCTATTTATCTCCCTCGCAATCGGCGTGTTAACACTAGCCATTCTGCTGATTTATGTGACCGTCAAAGGCTGGCCACGACTTGATCTTCGACTGTTTACCAACATGCCATCTGTGCGAGATGCCCAAAATGCAGGCGCGCAGTCGGCAATAACCGGCACCATCTGGGTTATCTCGTTCACCGCGTTGATCGCCCTCCCGACGGGTGTTTTGGCTGCCTTACACCTTGAGGAGTTTGCGCGACCGGATAGTCGGTTCCAACGATTCATCGAAATTAATATTCAAAACCTCGCCGCGGTGCCTTCAATCGTTTATGGAATTTTGGGTCTCGCGGTTTTCGCCCGGGCCCTGGCTTTGGGGCAAAGTGTGATCACCGCATCCCTTACGCTGGCGTTGCTTGTGCTTCCTGTGATTATTATTTCTACGCGCGAGGCCTTGCGAGCCGTTCCCCGAAATATTCGCGATGGATCCCTCGCACTCGGTGCCACCGAATGGCAAACTGCCTACCGTCAAACATTGCCGGCCGCAATCCCTGGAATTGCGACAGGAACGATTCTCGCTCTCTCCCGGGCAATAGGTGAAGCGGCACCGCTATTGCTGCTTGGCGCCGTCTCCTTCATCACTTTCAATCCTGACGGGGTTCTGTCCGGTTACACAACCTTGCCTATTCAAATCTTCAATTGGACAAAGGAGTCGAGAGAGGAATTCCAAGTTCTCGCTGCAGCAACAATTGTGGTTCTCCTTTTACTTTTACTCGCTATGAACTTCGTGGCGATTTGGATCCGCAACCGAACCCAGAAGCGCTGGTAACCCAGCCAGTGAAAGGCACACATGAACCAGAACGGTGACATCACGATGCACCTTGATCACGCACTCTCACCTCGAGGAGCATCAATCCCCTTAGAGGTAAGTGATCCTGTGTTTACCTTGGACGACGTCAGTGTCTTTTATGGCGACTACGAAGCGATTCGCAATGTAACCCTGCCCATCGGCAAAAATGAAATTACCGCATTTATTGGTCCGAGTGGTTGCGGTAAATCAACTTTGCTGCGCAGCTTCAACCGAATGAACGACCTCATTCTTGGCTCACACCTGAAGGGCGTGGTGGCATACCATGGGACTGATATCTACGGTCCCGACGTTGACCCAATCGAGGTTCGCCGCAAGGTCGGCATGGTTTTTCAAAAGCCCAATGTTTTCCCTAAATCAATTTACGAAAATGTTGCCTACGGACCTAAAGTGAATGGGGCTAAAGGTAATCTCGATGATGTCGTTGAGGAGTGCCTCACCAGGGCGGCCTTATGGAACGAAGTAAAAGACGACCTGAAGAAAAGTGCCTATGCTCTCTCCGGGGGTCAACAGCAGCGGCTCGTGATCGCGCGTTGTATTGCCGTGAAACCTGAGGTGATCTTGATGGATGAGCCCTGTGCATCGCTGGATCCCATTGCAACAGCAAAAATTGAGGATCTCATGGTTGAACTGGCTAATGACTACACGATCGTGATTGTTACCCACAACATGCAGCAGGCTGCTCGCGTTTCTGATCGAACAGCCTTTTTTACCGCAGAACTCGACGACAACGAGGTTCGTCATGGGCGCTTAGTTGAGTTTGGTCGCACTCGCGAACTGTTTAGTTCACCCGGTGACACCCGAACCGAGGATTACATCTCTGGCCGGTTCGGGTAAATTTAGCCACATGCAAAGCAGTGCGATCGTCGTGGCCGTACTTACAGCCACAAGCATTGCTCTTGCCGGCTGCTCCTCAGGTGCTGATTCAGTTTCGAACACCCCAGCAGGAATTGCACCCAGTAGCAGCCCCTCAGCAAATATTCTCGACAGTTCGATCAAGGCAACACTCTCGCGGGGGACCGCGGTTCTGCGCATTGCAATTGATTCGATGGACGCCCAAGTCACCGGAACAGGGCGCACTTCACTTGGTAATAACCGGGGTGAGATCGCCTGGGTGGATCAGCTATCGAATGAATCATGGACCGATGTAATTGATTCGGAAGGTACTTACACCCTCGTGGATGGATCTTGGTTCCTCGCACCCGTTGGTACTCAAACCCCTACTTCAGGAAATATTTCCCCACTGTCTCACATTGGCGGTCTCACTTCGCAAAATGACGATGCCTTAACGGGGACTCTGCCACTCACAATTGATTCGGGGATGAACTTTTCAGACGAGGAGCTTGTTGAACTCTCCAAGATCTGCGATATGAATCTGGAAGTTGAAGTGGTGCTCGATTCAAATGGCTTGATCCAATTCATAAATAAGTCGTTTAATTGCCCTGGTAATGAGCGACTAAGTGTCACCGAACTTTCTGACCTTGGTTCACCAATCGAACTTTCAACCCCCGAAAACGTGTTTGAGGTTGACCCGAATCAGTGACGAACTACCGGCCAAGTAAATAGCCGGTTCCCTTTTGTGAATTGGCACCGGTCACCCGCAGGACGCACAGGCCACTGCCAGACAGACTCACCTTCGATCCCGTTATCGCGCAAATCCCCCGAGATGAAGGGGCGACTCGGACCCTAGGTTTCACTCCCCCTTGAGTTTTGACACCGGCCCACCTCGCAACGAGTCCTTGCGCCACCTTTGCCGGCGCGGTTCGCACCCCATTTACGACTATTGCTTCCACCGGCGTCGATGCCTCACTTGACCCCAGGCTATTGATTGCCTGCACAACAATCGACAACACGGCACCAGCCCGCTGATCCCTGACCAAACACGGGGACACGGTTGATGCACAGATCTTAGACAACCCTCCGCTTTGTCCCACCAAGGAAACTTGGTAGCCACTAATGGCAAGGCCATCGTTGTATGTAGGGGAATCCCAACTCACCAAAACCCCTTTGCGTGACTGTGAAGCTGTAATGACGTTTACCGGGGGATTTAGGATTGACGTTGGCGGCGGAACATATTGATTAATCCACGGTAGGAATGTTGTGATGCGAGTGTAAATTCCTGGGAAGTTGGCGAGTGCACAATCGTTTCCCACGCTTGTTACTCCTGCCAAGACCACACCTGCTGCCGTACTCACGACCAGTGGCCCTCCGCTGTCACCTTGGCATGTATCAACTCCTCCGCCGATCACGCCGGCGCAGATTTTGTTGTCACTTGCGAAAGAGTTTCCGTAGGAGCCACAGGTATCCTCATTGGGTCCACTCAATATTGAGACATTTGCGGTTAATAATGAGTTACTAGATGAACCACCAAAACTCGTGCTCCCCCAACCGGATATTCCGGCGGTAGTTCCTGCGGCCGGCCACGCTGCTGGGTCTTGCATCAAGGGCAGGGCAATCGGCTGCACATCAGCTGAAAAAGTTAAAGGTGTAGTCAATTGCAGAAGAGCGATATCTCCATTGAAAGTTGCGGGATTCCAGGAAGGGTTGATGGTAATCCCGGAAATGCCTAAGGCGTTTTGGCTTGAACGCTCACTCAGATTGGTTATTCCGGCAAATGCCGAAATTTCACTTGGGGCTGCACCCACCACACAGTGAGCGGCGGTCACCAACCAAGAATTGCCGATAATTGAGGCGCCGCACGTTGTTGAATTGCGAATTGCAAGATTGACTTGCCATGGAATTGACGAAATAGCGATAGGCGAACCACCTACGATTCTTGGTGAGGCGCCCTGTGCTGGCGTGCTTAAACCGACTGCCGCAATTAATACGCTCGCAAACGCAATTAAGACCGTGAATTTTCCACGCATTCAATAATTATGCCCCCACGTTGTTCACATGGATTGATCAGTCCGCTACGACTCCCTTGCCGAGTACAACAATCCCACCCGGGCTCACCGTGTAGCGCGACCTGTCATGCTCGACATCCACGCCGATATGCGTATTTGCAGGGATCACAACATTTTTATCCAAGATCGCATTGCGAACAACTGCATTGGGACCAATTCGAACCCCTGGCATGATCACGCTTCCCTCAACGTAGGAACCCGATTCAATTGTCACACTCGAAGCAATAACAGAGGTGCGAACGTGACCCCCAGAAATAATGCTGCCGGCACCGACCATGGATTCATGAGCATTCCCACCCTCCACAAATTTAGCGGGAGGTAGTGGAGGAATATTCGACAGAATTGGCCAACGCCTGTTGTAGAGATTAAAGACCGGGTGAACTGACACCAAGTCCATGTGTGCATCGTGATAACTATCGAGAGAACCGACATCACGCCAATAACCTGAGTCGCGCCCCGTCGCTCCGGGAATTGTGTTTTCTGAAAAATCATAAACAAATGCACGACCCTGCTCGGTCAACATCGGAATTATGTTGCCACCCATGTCGTGTACTGAACTTACGTCGGCTGCATCTTCTTTAAGTGCATCGAGCAATACATCTGTGCTAAAAACATAGTTGCCCATTGACACGAAACTTTCCTCGGGTGAACCAGGTATCCCTGGCGGGTCAACCGGCTTTTCCAAGAAGTTGGCAATCTTGTGTCCATCAGGCCCGACCTCAATGACACCAAATTCACCAGCACTTGCTCGGGGACGGCGTAACCCTGCAACGGTTACACCTGCACCACTGTCGATGTGCGCCTCGATCATTTGCATGGGATCCATGCGATAAACGTGGTCGGCACCGAAGACCACAACGTAATCCGGATTTTCGTCATAGACCAAGTTCAAACTTTGATAGATCGCATCAGCGCTTCCAGTGAACCACCGTGGACCAAGGCGCTGCTGTGCTGGCACAGGTGTCACGTAATCGCCCAACAAGGTGGGCATGCGCCAAGTTTGGGTGATGTGACGGTCAAGTGAGTGTGACTTGTACTGGGTCAAAACACAGACGCGGCGCAGGCCTGCGTTGATCAGGTTAGAAAGCACAAAGTCGATAAGACGATAGGAACCACCGAAGGGAACGGCCGGCTTGGCCCGGTCAGCAGTCAGCGGCATTAGCCGTTTCCCTTCACCGCCTGCGAGCACCATGCACAAAACTCGTGGGTCACCCGCCATGACCTGAGCCTAGGGGCTAACGGGTGTGTACCGCACGGCTTCCCCTAAAGGCTCCTGAATCACGGCGGCGCTGGGGTCGTCCTAGGCTTCCCCTGTGCGAATTGCCCTGTTGACCAAGGAGTGGTCCCCTCAGATTTATGGCGGGGCAGGTGTCCACGTTGACTATTTGGTACCCGCTTTGGCCGCACATATTGCCGTGGATGTACATGCATTTGGTGAGCGCTTCTCCGACGCGAAGGCCCACCCTGTTCCAGAGTTCCTCAGGGGCGCCAATCCTGCACTCGAGACACTCGGTGTGAACCTCGACATGGTCAAAGCAATTGCTCAGGACCAGGTGGACCTTGTCCACTCACACACGTGGTACACAAACTTTGCCGGACAGAACGCTGCGCTGTTGCTGGACATCCCCCTCGTAATCACCGCTCATTCACTTGAACCCTTACGACCGTGGAAACAAGACCAACTCGGAGGAGGTTACCGAGTCTCTTCCTGGGTTGAGAAAAATGCATATGAAAATGCCGCGGCAGTCATTGCTGTTTCCGCTGGGATGAAAGCTGATGTTCTTAGTTGCTATCCCAATATTGACCCAGAGAAAGTTCATGTGATTCATAATGGGATCAATACCAATATCTACCGACCCGATCCCTCGTTCGAGGCGGTCAACAAGTACGGGATCAATTCCCAAGCGCCCTATTCGCTTTTCGTTGGACGTATCACGCGACAGAAAGGTTTAGCCCACCTTTTACAAGCAGCTAAGAGTTTCGACCCAGATATTCAGATAGTCCTGTGTGCCTCGGCCCCTGACACGCCTGAGATTGCAGCCGAGGTTCATGCACTGGTCGGTGAATTGAGAGATCTGCGTGGGAAAGACAATGTCATTTGGATTCAGGAACAGGTTCCCCGTCCGGAACTCATTTCATTACTCACTCACGCGAGTGTTTTCACCTGTCCATCTATTTATGAGCCCCAAGGGATTGTTAACTTGGAGGCTATGGCGTGTGAAACCGCTGTGGTTGCCAGTGATGTAGGAGGGATCCCCGAGGTCGTTGTTGATGGCGAGACGGGCGTTCTTGTGCATTACGACCAATTCGATCCCGCCTCATTCGAAGTTAATTTTGCCAAAGCGGTGAATCGGGTTGTCGCTGATAGTGAACTTGCGAATCAGTTTGGCGTAGCTGGGCGCAAACGAGCGATAGAAGACTTTGCATGGGACTCGATCGCGCAGTCGACGATTGATGTGTATCGGTCAGTAATCCGTTGAGCGATATTGCTGAACCGATCCCTGGAATTCCGCTCAATAAAACGCCACACCCATTTACCGGTTATGCCCTATACCTCACCGCTGCACTCCTTTTTGCACTCAATGGAACTGTTGCCAAATCCATATTGCTGACCGGGATTGACCCTGCTCGGCTTTCCCAACTTCGGGTAACCGGCGCTTTCCTTGTGTTACTGCTCTATGTGGGCCTTCGAAATCCAACTGCTTTGCGAATCACCAAGAAAGAAATTCCAATATTGCTCGCCTATGGAATTTTGGGTGTCGCCGGGACGCAGTACCTGTACTTCGTCGCTTTAACCTACCTACCGGTCGGTGTTGCCCTGCTGATCGAATTCACCGCACCCGTCATTATCGCTTTGTGGTTTCGCTTTGCGTGGAAGGAACCCACAAAAAAGACGGTGTGGGTTGCCCTCGGCATGGCGCTGACGGGCCTGGCACTCGTCGCTCAAATTTGGCTCGGTTTCGCGGTGAATGCGGTCGGAGTTTTGGCGGCTCTCGCAGCCGCCGTGTCGCTATCACTTTTCTACATTTTGGGTGACAAACAATTGCGCGTGGAAAACCCACGTGATCCTGTATCTCTCACAATGTGGGGGTTCGCCGCTGCTTCGCTGTTCTGGGTAGTTGCCCAACCGTGGTGGGCATTCCCTTGGGATGCGCTCTCGGGAAATACCGAACCGCTCAGTGCTGCGAATGTTTCTTTTCCCATCTGGATCATGGCACTTTGGATGATCCTGTTCGGCACCGTTATCACGTTCTCACTTGTACTGGCCTCAATGAGGCACCTGCGCGCTTCCCAAGCATCAACGGTTGGTCTCACCGAGCCACTCTTTGCCACCATGATCGCCTGGATCCTTCTCGGTGAGGCACTTACTGTTACCCAAGTACTCGGAGGGGCCTTGATTTTGCTGGGTGTTTTTGTGGCCGAGCGGGCTCGTCTCACAACCTAATTCATTAAGAAGCCCGATGAAATAGAACGATGTCAAGTGTCATACTGCTCATGTGAGTGAAAAGAGGGTACTAATTGTTGGTGGTGGCCTCGGCGGTCTCCGAACGGCTGAAGCATTAAGAGCCAATGGTTTTATCGGGGAAATCGCTATTGTGGGTGACGAGGAATTTCAGCCCTATAACCGACCGCCCCTCTCAAAAGCGGCGCTCAGCTCGGACCTTTCGCATGAAGAACTCAAATTCCGGCAGCGTGATTCAGTCGCTGACGTGAAATGGATTCTCGGCAGTGCAGCGGAGAAACTGAGTGCAGATACACAAGAGGTCACCCTTGCCGACGGAACGAGTCACACATTCGACGCCCTCGTCATTGCAACCGGTATCCGACCACGATTACTGCCCATTCCTGGTCCAACACAAGGACTGCACACCCTTAGAACTCTTAACGATGCCCAATCGTTAAAGGCAGAAATTAAGCCAGGTAGCAATGTCGTAATAATCGGCAGTGGGTTCATCGGCTGCGAGCTTGCGGCTACAGCAACCAAACTCGGTGCCACCGTGCACGTGGTCTCATTAGATGCTCAGCCCATGATCATGCCGATGGGCGCTGATCTTGGCGCGGCGATGCGTAAGCGCCATGAAGAAAAGGGTGTCACCTTTCACCTCGGTCACACCGTTGCGCAATTCAATGGTGAAACCCAGATCGAGAGTGTGACTCTTGACTCGGGTGAAACCCTCCCAGCAGACGTAGTTGTTGAAGCAATAGGTTCAGTACCCAATACCGAATGGCTCAGGGATAACGGTCTCAATCTGGAAAACGGTGTCCTCGTTGATTCCAATATGCGTGCCGTTGGATCGAGTATTCCCATCTATGCGGTTGGCGATGCTTCCAACCATCCCAACAAGTTTTATGGCGATCAAACTCGTCGAATTGAACATTGGAATATGCCAACGGAAACGGGGAAGCGCGCCGGTGCCGCACTGGCCGCCGAACTCACCGGATCCGAACTTCCAACGGATGACTTCTTTGCTCTCCCCGCGTTCTGGTCTGATCAATATGAATTCCAATTGCAGTCATACGGCCTGCCTGGGTCTGCGAGCAGTAGCAAGGTTGTCAGCGGTGAACTTGACGGACCCTGCATCGTGGAATATTTCGATAGCAGCAAAAAACTCTGCGGTGTGATCGGAATCGATACGGTCAAAGAACTTATGCCCTACCGCAAGAAATTCCTAGCAGGCATGCAGTCTTGATCATTGCGTAGGGGTTTTCATATGTCTGTACCGCTCAGATGAACCCACCACCTAGTGGTCAAAATGCTACGGGGCATTTGATGTAATCCGGGAAGTAAGTAATTCACTGACCAATGGCTAAGCCATAATAAGTCAATGGGTGTGAACTTTCCGCAAGGTGGAGACCACAAACGCAGTACGACGGCAACGGGTCGAGCGATCTTCGCAGACTCCGTGCGGGCAATTGACCCGGCGCTGGCTGCTCGTATTGAGCACACCAAGGATTGGCGCAAGGGCTACATTGAGCCGCTTCGTGAAATAGTGATCGCGGCCTCACAAACCCCCGAAGCCGCCATTGAGATCTCCAATGCCGGGCTCGAGTCAGCCCACCGGCGCTTTGTTTTCGCTCAGCCCGAAGGTGATATTCCCCTTGATTCAGCCATGAATCAGTCGAAACATCCCATTGAATCGGTGTCGGTGTCCGGGCGCGCTTCCCGTGAGGCGACCCTCTCCATTCCCTATCGCGGCCAGAGAATCTCCGGAAATGACCTGCGCAAACAAATTGATAAGTGGATTAGTGACGGAATCGCGGAACCCAGTTTCGGTACCGCTCTACACCTGCTCATGGACAATCCCGACTGGCTCGACCTATCCGGTACCGATATTGCTGTCCTTGGCGCTGGTGCGGAAATGGCACCGACCCGGTCATTGCTTCGGTGGGGCGCACGTATCCATGCGTTGGACTTGCCTCGACCTGAGATCTGGCAACGACTAATTGACATTGCGAGGAATACCTCAGGCTCAATCCGGATACCCATCAGTCTTGGCGCATCAGGAGCCATGCCGTTTGTCACCGGTGGCACCGTCCACAGGGAAGATGATCACGTTGTCGCAGCCTCCAGTGGGGTTGACCTACTTGAACAACCGGGTGCAATTGCTAACTGGCTTAATGAGATCCCGAACCCATTCGTTCTCGGCAACTACACCTACGCCGACGGCCCCACACACGCAATGTTAAGCATGAGTGTTGATGCAATCTTCAAGAAACTGGACGCTCAACGCAAGGACGTCACTCTTGCGTTTCTGGCAACCCCAACCGATGTGTTCATGGTTCCCATGTCGTGCGTCAACGAATCACGCAAACGTTGGGATGCCCGCGGCATTAGTGGATTTTTCCAAACGCCCCTTCGCGCATTCGGTCAGTTTGAACCGAATTATCCGCGCACCTATCTAACTCAAACCGGATTGGAAGTCGGACTCAATGACTCCCTCGTCCCCCAGCAAGGTCCTAACTACTTACTGGCCAAAAGAATTCAACGTTGGCGGGCCCTTGCCGCCCGCGCCAATGGTGTTCCCGTTTCCCTCAATCTTGCCCCAGCAACCCGAACCCAATCTGTTGTAAAGAATCGAGCACTTGCGGCCGCATACGCTGGCGCAGGAAGGTTCGGTGTTGAAGTATTTGAACCAGCCACCTCGACAGCGTTGATGGCAGCACTGCTCGTCCATGATCTGCGCAATCCGCTCTCAGCAGCAAACCCGAGCACGACGCTGGCGAACCCAATGGATCTGTTTGTTGTTGGTGCTAATCACGGTGGTTTGTGGCGCACGGCTTACGCACCTCGATCGGTCCTCGGAGTTGCAGCGGTTTTAGGCATGTTTGAGTCACGGGCCTAATCCAACTTTACGCTTTGCAAGAGTGAGTTACGTTCGCGTTTGTGGCATAAGAAAACCCGCGGGACGGGGGGTGTTCCGCGGGTCTTCAATCATCTCGAATAACTCAAGTGATAGCAGTAGTCTGCCCGAGAATTTGGGCGCCCGCCACACGTTTGGCGGAGATTGTTGACAGTTGCCCGACTAGTCTTGTGACTGTGGATACGTGTTTACTGAGTGTGATTTTGCTCACTGGTGGGTCCAGCCGTCGAATGGGCAGGGATAAAGCCACCCTGGAATTCGGGGACGACACGTTGCTCACCTTCCATTTACAGCGAATCCCTCGTACTTTCCCGGTGGTCGTGGTGGGTGAATCTGTCGACACTTGGCCACAGGTCACCTTTACGCGCGAGGATCCCCCCGGTGCAGGCCCCGTTGCTGCCATTGCCTCTGGATTGGAACATGTCAGCACTCCAATC
>Ga0213861_10000419_pt1 | contig 37185 bp, 32 predicted proteins | sample PICome_4_FD_160110 | JGI IMG/M metagenome (GOLD analysis project Ga0213861, IMG submission 160110) | Coastal seawater microbial communities near Pivers Island, North Carolina, United States - PICO131 | ecosystem: Environmental > Aquatic > Marine > Coastal | place: USA: North Carolina... | reverse complement strand
CAGTGCAATACGCTTTAAAGGGATTAAATGGCGTCATGCCAATTATTAAACGAAAAAGCTCAACACCCTATAAATGGGAAGTTGTTCCTGCGCCACTAACGAAAATTGCAAATGTGGAAAAAAAACTACCGCCTGGATTTATTTCAAAAGATGGGCTGGGAATGACGAAAAGAGCTCGAAACTATTTCCAGCCTCTAATTGATGGAAAGGTTGAAGATATTAAAACTACTTACTATCAAGCTGGAAAAATGAAAATGGTTCCCAAAAAATTAAAGGCCTGGAGATAACGCATTCAGCTGATTGATAATTCTTTTTAATTCATTTTTAAGAATAAGCTTATCTTCCTCATTCAAGAAGGAACCAAAGTAAAACCTTTTTCCTTTAGATTGAAAGCAAAATTGATTTGAGTTGTACTGATCAGCTTTCACTTCAAGAACAACAAAGCTCCTAAACTCTTCCCAGCTCCTTTCTTTGATCAATCTTCCCTGCTCTAATTTAATTTTCTCATTTGAGATATAAATTATCTCTTTTTGCTGACTCCAGCGGAAACTAATATAAAAGCAAATGAAAACAATGATGACCTCCAAGCCAGCAAATGGAAGAATTAATCCAGCACCCATAATTAGAAAAAATACTCCGATAGCTAAACAAATAAAAGCTAGACTGCCTAAAAAAATTACTCGACTCCATCCCCTTAATGAGTAATTAGGAGAAATCTCTATTAAAAAATTATTTTCTGTAGTTTCTTCAATCCTAATCATATTACAATGGTTTACATGGTCACTAGAAAAGATTTTAACCGATATATGATGCCGACATACAAACCGGCTGAGTTTGTTCCCTCAAAAGCAAAGGGGTCTTGGGTCTGGGATAATAAAAATAAAAAATATATAGATTTTGCATCTGGAATTGCGGTTTCTAGCTTAGGGCATTGCCATCCAGTTCTAAATAAAGCTTTAGCAAATCAATCCAAGAAAATTTGGCATCTTTCGAATTTATTAACCAATGAGCCAGCACTTAGACTAGCTAAAATTTTCTGCAAGCATACATTTGCTGAAAAAGTGTTTTTTTCAAACTCTGGAGCTGAGGCTGTGGAAGGTGCAATAAAAACAGCTCGAAAATATGCATACACCAATATAAGTAAAAAGAAGAATGAAATCGTTTCATTTTCTGATGCGTTTCATGGACGAACAATGATGACTATAGCTCTCAATGGATCTGATAGATTCATTGAAGGGTTTGGACCTATGCCAGAGGGAATTAAGCATCATCCATTCAATGAATTAAAAAATCTAGAGAAAGTAATCACAAAAAAAACTGCAGCTGTAATAGTCGAACTTGTTCAAGGAGAAGCAGGGATTATTAAAGCAAAAAGAGATTTTATTCAAAAGATCAAAAGGCTATCTAAACAAAATAATGCGCTAATTATTATTGATGAGGTTCAATCAGGAGCAGGAAGAACTGGAACCTTATTTGCCTACGAGCAATTTGGTATCAAGCCAGATATCATGTGTTGCGCCAAAGGCATCGGCGGGGGCATTCCCATTGGTGCAATCCTAACATCTACAAAAATTGCAGAATGTATGCAGCTAGGTTCTCACGGATCTACCTTTGGAGGAAACCCACTAGCTTGTGCGGTTGCCGAGCAAGTCATGACCATGCTATCTAAAAAATCATTGCTCAATGGAGTTAAGAAAAAAGAAAAATTATTTTTAAAAGAACTCAAGAATATTAATCAAGAATTTAAATGCTTTAGCGCAATCAGAAGCTCGGGCCTATGGATAGGATGTAAATTAAATGTAACTGACAACTTTAACTTAGATACTATGATGAAAGCATGCTATGCAAAAGGGTTGATGATTTTAAAGGCTAACAATAACACTATTCGTATTGCGCCAAGCCTGATTATTGAAGACGACGTAATATTAAAAGGTCTGAAAATATTAAGAAGCTCTATTCAGGAGCAGCTTCAATAGATTTTGGTATCTCTTCGAGCATAATCCTTCCATTATACCCAGTGGGTAACACACGCCCTCGCTTTGCTCTTGAAGAAATATAATCTTCTAGATCTTTTAGGGTCCATGTTTTTCCGCCAGTTTTACCTTCATGATGAATGTGAAGTTTGCTATCTTCTGCTAGACAGCAAACATCCATCATAAACTCAGATTTTTCTTTGAAGGCTTTAGTCGAAATACTTATCAGTTTATTTCCCTTGCCCTTGGGAAGAACTGGTAGTTCTTCTATAGGAAAAATTAACATTTTATTGCTTACCTTGCCTTTGTTATCCTGCGAGGAAAAGGTTGCAGCAACATATTTATGATTTTCATTGATTGCAATTGGAGAAATGACACTGGCTCCTTCAGGAGTCTTCATAAACTGTTTTCCTTTTTTTTGGTTTGAAATTGCATTAGATAAATTGCTTATAAAACCAAAGCCTGCCGAATTGGAAATTAAGATCTTAGATTCCTCGATTCCAATAGCAACACCCTCAAATGTAACACCTGATTCAGCCACAACTCGGCCGGTTAATGGCTCACCCATTCCTCTGGCTGATGGCAATGAATGGGCAGGCAATGAAAATGCCTTGCCGCCAGAATCAAAAAAAACAGCGGTTTGATTATTTCTACCTTTAGCAAAATGCTGCAACTTATCATCCCCCCTGTAGGTAAGACTGCTTGGATCAATATCATGACCTTTAGCTGATCTAATCCAACCTGCTTTAGATAAAATCACAGTAACCGCTTCTGAGGTAACCACTTCTTCTTCAGAAAATGCCTTGGCATCTGAGGCAGACTCAATTGGAGAATTTCTGTCATCTCCAAACTTTTCTTTGATTTCTATAAGTTCGTTTTTAATATAAGTTTTTAACCTAGCTTTTGATTTAATAATTTTTTCAAGTTCGGATCGCTCAGATTCCAAAGTGCCCTTTTCTTCTTCGAGCTTAATTTGCTCCAACTTAGCTAACTGCCTCAAGCGAATTTCTAAAATTGCATTTGTTTGTATTTCTGAAATCTTAAAGACTTTCATTAATTCTTTTTTTGGATCATCACTGTTTCTGATGATGTGAATCACTTTATCTAGATCTAAATAAACAATTAATAAACCTTCTAAAATATGAATTCTATCGTGTACCTGATCTAATCTATGCTCAAGTTTTCTCATTACAGTTTGTTGCCTGAACTTAAGCCACTCAGCAATCAGATCTTTTAAAGCAAATACTCTGGGGGATCCCTTTAAGCTAATTAAATTCATGTTTGCTCGATAATTTTTTTGTAAATCTGTAGTTGCAAAAAGATGGTTCATTACTTCTTTAGCATCGATGCGATTAGACTTTAGAGATATGACCAATCTGACAGGCTCTTTGTGATCTCCCTCATCCCTTAAATCAACCACCATAGGAAGTTTTTTCTTTTGCATTTGATCGGCAATTTGCTCAAGAATTTTTGAACCAGAGGCTTGATGAGGTAAAGCTCTAACAACAATATCATTGCCCTCAGTATCCCAGTGAGCCCTGATCTTAAATCCACCTCTTCCAGTCTCATACATTTCAACAAGCTCTTCAGCAGAGACAATGATTGGTGCTGGATTACTAAAATCGGGGCCTTGAATAAATTTCAATAGATCTTTTGTTGTGGCCTTCGGATTATCTAGAACATAAATACATGCATCTAAAATTTCATTTATGTTATGAGATGGGATGTCGGTTGCCATACCAACTGCAATGCCTGTGGTGCCATTTAGAAGAATGCTTGGTATCTTCGCAGGCAAAATTGTAGGTTCAAGCAGTGAGCCATCAAAATTTGGCTGCCAATCAACTGTTCCTAGCTTTAATTCAGAAAGAAGTAAATCAGCAAATCCTGTAAGTTTTGATTCTGTGTAGCGCATTGCAGCAAATGATTTAGGATCATCTTGGGTGCCCCAGTTTCCCTGTCCATCTACTAGCGGATATCTAAATGAAAAATTTTGCGCCATGAGCACCATGGCTTCATATGCCGCGCTATCTCCATGAGGATGGAATTTACCTATTACGTCCCCTACAGTCCTAGCAGATTTTTTATACTTTGAGCCAGCGTTAAGACCTAGCTCACTCATTGCATAGAGAATTCTTCTTTGCACTGGTTTCATGCCATCACCAATATGAGGAAGGGCACGATCTAAAATGACATACATAGAATAGTTGAGGTAGGACTCCTCAGCATATTCTTTCAAACTAATAGAATTAGGATTTTTATTCATAATTAAACTGTTACTATCTTGCCTCGTTTTTCAAGCCACTCTTTCCTTGCTCCTGCGTTTTTCTTGGAGAGCAATAAATCCATCATGCTATTTACGTTATCAGTTGAGGTAATTGTCAGTTGAACCAATCTTCTTGTTTTGGGGTCCATCACTGTTTCGCGCAATTGCGAGGGATTCATTTCTCCCAAGCCTTTAAATCTTTGAATCTCTATTTTTGGCTTTCCAGGCTTTGTTTTTAATTTTTTAACTATTGAATCTTTTTCAGCTTCATCAAGAGCATAAAAAACTTCCTTGGCACAATCTATTCTGAACAAAGGCGGCATAGCAACAAAAATATGTCCAGCTTGAATTAATGGCTTGAAGTGACGAAGAAAGAGTGCGCACAACAATGTAGCAATATGAAGACCGTCAGAATCAGCGTCAGCTAAAATACAAATTTTTCCATATCTCAAAGAACTGATATCAGAACTCCCAGGATTGACTCCAATGGCTGTAGAAATATCTTTTATTTCAACAGATTTCATTATCTCAGAGCTTTCCAAATCCCAAGTATTCAAAATTTTTCCTCGAAGAGGCATGATTGCTTGAAATTTTCTTTCTCTTGACTGTTTGGCTGAGCCTCCAGCGGAGTCTCCTTCCACGAAAAATAATTCGGTTTCATTCAAATCGGTGCTATTACAGTCTGACAGTTTTCCAGGAAGTGCTGGGCCTTGAAATGTTTTCTTTCTATCAACTACTTTGGTCTCTTTTGTTCTGGCCTGTGCAGACGCAATTGCAAGTTCAGCTAACTTTTCTCCCTCCTCCGTATGTTGATTGAACCATATGCTGAGAATATCTTTAGTTGTAGAATTTACAAAAGCTTGATGCTCTTTTGAGTCTAACCTCTCTTTGGTTTGTCCTGCAAATTGCGGGTTTGTTAATTTTGAGGAGATGATAAAGGTGCTGTGTTGCACAACGTCATCAGCTGTAATTTTTAAACCTTTTGGAATTAGATTTCTAAACTCACAAAACTCTTTAACTGATTCTAACAAACCCGCTTTAAAACCATTCAAGTGAGATCCGCCTTGAGCTGTTGGAATGAGATTCACATAAGATTCATTCATGAGATTTTTTGCGGGCTTTGTAGACCAATTTAAAACAAAATCAAGCGCATTATCATCTCCTAGTTTGCTACATGAAATTGATTCTTCTAAAAGCAATTCAATATCACCAGAAGACTCTGATAAATATGAAATTAGCCCATTTTCATAATTCCAAGATATCTTTTCATTTTTTTTATCATCATGATATTCAATGGTTAAGCCAGGACATAACACTGCTTTGGCTTTGAGCAAATGCTTTAAATTACTTTTATCAATCTTGATGGTTTCAAAATACTGAGGATCTGGTACAAAGCTAATCGATGTTCCAGTGTTTCTAGGACCTATGTCACCAACTTTTTTTAGATCCGAGGTTTTTTCACCACCCTCAAAACTCATTTCATATCGGTGACTCTCCCGCTTAATTTCTACTGCTAGGTTTTTTGATAGCGCATTTACCACCGAAACTCCCACACCATGCAAACCTCCAGAAAAATTGTAATCTTCACCTGAAAATTTTGCTCCAGCATGTAGTTTGCACATTATGAGTTCTACGCCAGAAACCTTGTGCTCAGGATGAATATCTACTGGCATACCTCGACCATCGTCTGTGACAGAAACAGATCCCTCTTTGCAGAGAGTTACTTTGATTTTCGCGCAGTGACCAGCTAGGGCCTCATCAATTGAATTATCTAAAACTTCCTGAATCAGGTGATTTGGGCAAGAAGTGTCAGTATACATGCCAGGTCTTTTTCGGACCGGATCTAAGCCTGATAGAACCTCTATCGACTCTGAATCATAATTTTTAGCCAATTATTTTTTCCTGATACTAATGAACTTTTAACTAGTATTCTACTCTAACTAAATTGAAAGAAAGCTATTAATTTAAGAGATTTTAGGAGATTTTTTCACAATAGACTAAAATGTTATAAATAGCATTTAAGTGTAAAGTAGACTTGACATACAGACCCTAAAAGAGTTCTAATGTGTGCACTGTAAACATTAAATTTTAATATGAATAAAAAAATTCTAGCCTCATCTTTGCTTGCCTTTAGCATTCACTCATCTGCTGACAGCTTACTAGATATTTATAACGATGCATTAGAAAACGATCCTCAATATAGATCAGCAGAGTTTTCATATTTATCAGGCAAGGAAATCAAAGTCCAAGGGCGTGCTGCACTTCTTCCAAGTATATCGATCAGCGCACAGACAAATTGGAATGAATACTATCAGAATGGCAATCTGCAAAATCAATACAATAACTTTAGTACCTCAGCCCGTCTCACTCAGCCATTAATTAGATTGGATACGTGGTTTAAATACAGGCAATCTAAATTTCTTACAGATGCAGCAGAGGCTGACTTTGCTTACTCGCAGCAATCACTGATTGTAAGGACTGCTGAACTATATTTTAATGTTTTGCGTGCCATAGATAATTTAAGTGCCGCAAGGTCTGAAGAAAAAGCAATTAAAAAGCAATTAGACCAGATTCGTCAAAGATATGAAGTGGGTCTTGCAGCTGTAACTGAAGTACAGGAAGCACAATTAGCTTTTGATTTGAGTGTTGCCTCTCGAACAAGAACTGAAGGAGAGGTCTACACTGCAAAAGAGTCATTAAATGCATTGGTGGGAAGAGAGATTGTCTCTCTTGATGGTTTAGTAAATGATTTAAATGTTACAAATCCAGTTCCAGCATCTAAAGAGGAGTGGGCAAGAAAGGCGGTAGAAAATAATTTTAGGCTGCAAGCAGCCAACTTAAGAAAATTCGCTTCAAAAAATAATGCGAGAAGTGTTGCTTCAAACCACTTACCTAAGGTTGATATCGTTGGTGCTCAGACTGAATCAGAAACTAATCAATATGCCTATGATGGTTTAAATACTGGAGGTGCTTTTAATATAACTGTTCCAGATGAAACTCAACGAGATACTTATAGCCTTCAACTCTCGATGCCAATTTTTCAGGGCGGAGCGGTTATCTCAAGAACTAAACAAGCTTATGCAGAATCAAATAAGTCTTCAGAAGAGGCTTTATTTGCAGAGAGAAGTGTTATTCAGGATGTACGAAGTCAATACTCTAATGTTGTAACATTAGTTGCAAACTTAAGAGCTCAGAAACAAGCTGTGGTTTCTGCCTCAAGCGCATTAGAGGCAACTAGAGTGGGATATGAAGTTGGTACGAGGAATATTGTAGACTTGCTGCAGGCTGAAAAAAATCTTTACAGCGCTGAGCGGAATCTTGCTAATGCAAAGTATGACTATTTAATCACAACGCTTCGCTTACATTTAGCTGCCGGTACACTCAGTCCCGAAAATCTTATTGAGATAAATAACTTACTCGGGTAAGGCATGCCTGAATTGCCAGAGGTTGAAACCTCAGTCCAAGCTATTCAAGAGTTTGCTAATCAAAATATAGAATCTATAGAGATATACAATCCAAATCTTCGCTGGAAAGTTGACTGCAATGCATTTAAAAACTTGAGCGGACTTAAAGTAAGTAAGATTGATAGAAGAGCAAAATATATTCTCTTCCATCTAAATCAATCACAAATACTCATTCATTTAGGGATGACAGGAACACTTAGAATTGCAAAAAAAGAATCTAATTTTTATAAAAAGCATGATCATGTTGAATTCATTTTTCAAACGGGAAAATTGATTTTCAATGATCCAAGAAGATTTGGTTCAATGCACTTTATTACAGAACCATCAAAGCACTTCTTATTAGAAAAGCTTGGACCAGAGCCTCTTTCAGAAGAATTTAATGCTGAGTACTTGTTTCAGAAGATTAAAAAATCTCTATCACCTATAAAGAACTCTCTTATGAATCAACATAATGTTGTTGGTATAGGAAATATTTATGCAAATGAAATATTATTTGATGCCAAAATTCGCCCTACAAGAAAAAGCAAAACAATAACAAAAAAAGAACATAATAAAATCGCTGCCTCGACCAAAAAAATCCTTAAGGTTGCTATCAAGGCTGGAGGGACCACACTTAAAGACTTCTATCAACCTGACGGAAATAAAGGCTATTTCAAGATAGATCTAGCTGTTTACGATCGTGCAAATGAAAAATGTATAAACTGCAAAAAAGAGTTAATTAAAAGAATTATCCAGTCACAAAGAGCAACATTTTACTGCCGAAAATGTCAGATCTAACTCGTTATTTTTTTTAATAAAGCAGCTTTAACATTAGGCGGAACAAAACGAGAAACATCACCACCAAACGTTGCAATTTCCTTGACCAAGCTTGATGAGACATAAATTAAAGTATCTTTGGGAGTAAAGAAGATACTCTCAATATCCGGCGCAAGACTTCTATTCATGGTTGCTAACTGGAATTCATATTCAAAATCAGCAACAGCTCTCAAACCTCTAATAATTGCAATCGCATTGTTGTCTCTTGCCAAATCTACAGTTAATTTCTTCGAATATCCTAAAACTTCAATCTTAGAATTATCTTTAAAAATTTCTGAAATAAGCTCAATTCTTTCTTCTACACTAAATAAAGGATTTTTAGACTGACTCTCAGCAACTCCCAGAATGACTGTATCAAATAATGCAGCAGCTCTTTCAACAATATCTATATGCCCAAAGGTAATTGGATCAAAAGAGCCTGGATAGATTGCTGTTTTCATTACCGAATCATACTAAACATTCCTAATTCATCAAAATATTAGAAGATTATGTAAAATGATCCTCAATGGAGAGCAAAAAAAATAAAACTAGCAGCCTTGAGAAGATTCAAAAATCTAAAACTCCATCTGCGGTAGATGACGCGGCTGATGTGATGTCAAGATACTCAAACAAAAAGAAAAAGTATCAGATAAAAGATAAAAAATTATCTTTTCCTCCGATAGATTATGAAAAACCACCCCACTATTAACATTAAATAAAAAAGGGGGCTAAAGCCCCCTTTTTTTAGAAGATTGACACTAATTAAATCAGATCATTGTTCATAACTTTATTCCAAGCTGAAATAAAATCACGCTCAAATTTATCCTTAGCATCATCACTGGCATAAACCTCAGCCAATGCTCGCAATTGAGAATTAGACCCAAATGCTAAATCAACTCTGGTTGCAGTTCTAACCTTCTCACCAGAAACTCTATCAACACCCTCGTAGGAGTTACCAGTTCCATTTGGTTTCCATGCAACTGACATATCAAGCAAAGTAGCAAAGTAATCGTTTGAAAGTTGATCAGAATTATCTGTAAAAATACCATAATCATTATTACTTATTCCTAGTGATCTCATTCCGCCTAACAGAACAGTCATTTCAGGAGCGGTCAAGCCAAGCAATTGTGATTTATCCAGCATCATTTCTTCAGCAGGTATATTAGAGCTTGAATCCAAGTAATTTCTAAAACCATCAGCCACAGGTTCTAGAACACCAAAAGAATCAGCATCAGTCTGATCTTGTGTTGCATCACCACGACCTGGAGTAAATGGAACTTCAGCTCCTGAGGCCTTCTCAATCCCTACATTTCCTGCAAGCACAATTACATCAGCAATTGATGCGCCCGTATCTGAAGAGATCTGCTCATAGGTTGATAAGACTTTTTCAAGTTGCTCAGGTTTATTAGCTTCCCAATCTTTTTGAGGAGCTAGACGAATCCTCGCTCCATTTGCCCCACCTCTAAGATCAGAATTTCTAAAAGTTGAAGCACTTGCCCAGGCTGTTTCTACCATTTCCTGAATAGAAAGACCGGATGCAGATATAGCTTCTTTAACCGCACTAACATCATAATCAGCGTTACCAGCTGGAATGGGGTCTTGCCAAATAAGCTCCTCATCAGGAACTTCTGGTCCAAGGTATCTTCCCTTTGGCCCCATATCTCTATGTAGAAGTTTAAACCAAGCTCGCGCAAAGGCATCAGCAAAGTCTTCAGGATTCTCATGGAAACGTTTTGATATTTTGTTATATTCTGGATCCATTCTTAAAGCCATATCAGCTGTGGTCATCATTGTTGGAACTTTGACTGATGAGTCTTCAGCATCTGGAGCTTTGTCTTCATCTTTTTGATCAACTGCATGCCAGACTATAGCTCCAGCTGGAGTTGTTGCTTGCTCCCATTCATAGCCAAATAAAAGATCAAAATATCCATTATCCCACTGGGTTGGATTTGCAGTCCATGCACCTTCAAATCCACTGGTTATAGTATCGCTGCCCTTTCCAGTTCCATATGAGCTAGTCCATCCAAAACCCATTTCTTCAATAGATGCGCCTTCTGGTTCAGCCCCAACATTTGAATCAGGGCCAGCTCCGTGACCTTTACCAAAGGTGTGACCTCCTGCAACAAGTGCAACAGTCTCCTCATCATTCATTGCCATACGTCCAAAAGTTTCCCTGATATCAACAGCACTTTTTAACGGATCAGGCTCTCCATCAGGTCCCTGAGGATTAACATAAATTAAACCCATTTGAACTGCCCCAAGAGGATTAGCTAAATCCCTAACTCCACTGTATCTCTCATTAGTGAGCCACTCTTTTTCAGCACCCCAATTAATATCTTCTTCAGGAGCCCAAATGTCTGGACGGCCTCCTCCAAACCCAAAGGTTTTTCCTCCCATTGATTCAATGGCAACATTACCAGCCAGGATCAATAAATCTGCCCAACTAATTTGTTTTCCATATTTTTTCTTAATTGGCCAAAGAAGCCTTCTAGCCTTGTCTAAGTTTCCGTTATCAGGCCAACTGTTAAGAGGTGCAAATCTTTGAGCGCCTGTACCCCCGCCACCTCTTCCATCTCCAATACGATATGTGCCGGCAGCATGCCATGTCATTCTGATAAAAAATGGTCCGTAATGGCCATAATCTGCTGGCCACCAATCTTGAGAATCCGTCATTAGATCGTTTAAATCTTTTTTAAGAGAATCATAATCAAGCTTTTTAAATTCTTCAGCATAATCAAAATCACCGTCCATAGGATCGCCTTTTTGATCATGTTGGTGAAGAATGCTCAGGTTTAATTGGTTAGGCCACCAATCCTTATTAGATGTTCCAGTCGAGCTATTTGAAGATAGGCTTCCGTGCATCACTGGACATTTACTTTCTGTTTCGTTACTCATAGTTTAATTCCAAATTAATGTTAAATTTTTACCGCAAAAGCTGGGGTATCAAATAGCTTACAGATATTATATGTATTGGTAAATATATAAAAAAAGAATGTTATATTCGATTTTATAAATGATAATAAAAGCCAAGTTATGCTTACTCTTAAACAAATTGATTATGCTTTAGCGGTTGCAAGGAATCTACATTTTAAAAAAGCTGCCGAGGAATGTTTTATTTCACCCTCAACCCTTAGCAATGCCATTACTGAATTAGAGGCTCAATTGGGCGTAAAAATTTTTGAAAGAAGCAATAAGAAAGTTATCGTAACAAATCTTGGGCAGGAGATATTAGCCAAAGCAAAAAAAATAAAATTAGAAGTCCACAATATTCATGAACTTGCTCAGCATAACTCAGAGGGTCTCAGCCACTCTTTATCAATTGGTATTATTCCCACAATTAGTCCATATTTTCTTCCAATTGTTCTGCCTAAACTTCAAAAGAAATTCTCTAATCTGAAATTAAAGATAGAGGAAGGTCAATCTCAAATTCTTACTAATAGGGTGAAGGAAGGTTATTTGGATATGGCTATTCTAGCTTTACCATATGATGTTCAAGGCCTCCTAAGCTTTAAATTTTGGGAAGAGGACTTTTTCTGGGTTTCACATAGACTAAATAAGAATGCTGGAAAATCTGAAATCAAAGCATCTGAACTAGAGCATTCAGAACTGATGCTTCTTGAAGATGGTCATTGCTTAAAAGATCATATTTTAGACGCATGTAATATTTCCTCTCCATCTCAATATTCCCTCAAAGCTTCAAGTTTAAATACACTTATTCAATTAGTGAAAGGTAAAATGGGAACAACTTTGGTTCCGAAAATGGCTTTAAAAGAATTGGTCGGAAACAAAAAAGACTTATCTATTTCTCATTTAGCTGAGCCTGGACCGCATCGTGAAATTGCTTTGATAGCTAGACCAAATTATGCAGGAATGGAAAGTATTGGGCTGCTTATAGATTTCTTTGGTAAATCCTTAAAAGAATTCGATCAAGTTTAATTCTGCTCAGGGAGATCTAAGCTATCTGTTTTTTTCCATTTGAGTGCAAAAGTTCGTGAGATAAACTTAGCATCCTCCCCCCTTATCTCAATCACATCAGAGTAAATAATACCCATGTCTAATTTATAAGGTTTGTCATCTTGATCAAACATGTGGCTTGCAATGCAATATGTTTCTCCCTTATAAATATTTTCCTCCCATTCACCTTGAACATTCATCACTTGATGCATTGTGCTTTTATAATTTTCAAGTTGCTGCATTGCTGCTATAAAATTTTCTAAACCAATAATCTCAAACTCACCTAGCATTGAAAATTCATCCCACATAATAGAGCTCAATGAAGAAAATTTTCTTTGATCAATAATGGATGCATAAAGAATGGATAACTTTGTTGGGACAAGGTCTTTGTTCATGATTTTTTTACCTCTGAAATCAGTTTAAGTACCTTGTAAATATCATCAGGCGCTTGAACGAAGTTGATTGGAAAAACTTCTATTTCATCCAAACCAGCTGCCATAGATTTTTCCAATTCATTCAATGTTAAATCTATATTAGGAACTCCGCTATCATCAACACATGTAGGAAGTTGGCCTCGAATCCTTGGTTGATCCTGCCTACCCTCATTACCAAAAGCTTCAACTAAGATATCTTTTCCCTGGGAAATGAAATCTCTACTTGTTTTTATTGGAATCCATCCATGCCCAACCTTAGCAATTCTTTGTGCATTTTCATGTGTCATTTTTAACCCGAATAATAATGGCAAATCTTGACCTTGAGCAGGTTTAGGATGGCACCAAATATCATCAAAATGAAAGTGCTTTCCATGAAAGGAAATTGGGCTATCTTGCCAAAGAGACTTGCATATATCTAAAGTTTCCCAAAATATTTCAGCACGATCTTCAAAATTAACTCCCGCGGTATCAAATTCTTCTTTTTGCCAACCCAAACCTACTCCAAGCTCTAATCTACCTTTAGATATAGCATCTAAAGTAGCGGCTGTCTTAGCAAGAAGTGCAGGGTTTCTTAATGGCGCTATTAAAATTGCAGTTGCCAATTTAATTTTAGTTGTATGGGAAGCAATCATGGTTAGTAATGATAAGGGCTCATACCATGGAGCTTCAGATGGCAGGGGGAATTTTCCAAATGGATATTTATGAAGGTTTTTTCCCATTACCACGTGATCTGTAACACTCACAGAGTCAAAACCTAACTCTTCACCCATTTGAGAAATTTCAATATAAGATGAAATATCTCCTCCATAAAAGTTTTCTAAACCGAAAAGACCTAACACTAACTTCATAGAACTATCCATTTTTTATTTATTTGATTGTACGAATATTTTTCATCTAATGCACTTTATGGGTAATCCCCTTAACTATGCAACTAGAATTAAAGCAAGTAATGATAAAAGTAACTTCAAAGCAATATTAAAGCTCTCATAAGAAATTGAAGTGATCAATCTCTTTCCCAATACTGCACCTGCATAGCCAGCAACCGCTAAAATTAAAATAAAGAAAAGATACTCTTTTAACGAAAAGCTAAAAAAATACATAAATAAAATAATTTTGATGGAATGTTGATAAATCATTACAGCGCCATGATTTGCTACTAAAAATTCAGGCGATAAATTCTTTGTACGCATGTAAGCGGTTACCAATGGTCCATTTGCACCAATAAAAATGCCAGCAAAACCTGAAATAAATCCACAAAACCAATCATTTCGCATGACTGAAAGAATAAAATTATCAAGAGGTGCCCAGGTTAAGAATAAAATTGTTCCTGCTATTAACCAAATGAGTATTTGTTCGGGGATGGCGCCAAACAAAAGGATTCCTCCTAAAGCACCAAAAGTAGTAGCAATCAGAATATTTTGTATTAGGTCCCATTCAAAAAATTCTTTATATACAAATGTTCTAGATAAATTATTAGAAAGTTGAATAGCTCCATGCAGAGGTATAAGAGTGCCTGGAGAAAAAGATTGCGCCAATGCAACAAGCATAATCAAACCCCCTCCAAGGCTAAAAATAGAAGTTAGCAAAGATGTTACGAAAGATAAGGCAGCAAAAAAACTTATAAACTCTATGGTCATAGAAGAGTGTGTTTTAACTATAAAGGAATTAAGATTAACACATGACAAATATAGATCAGCTAGTTAATACCTTAACTTTAGATGAAAAAGTTTCCCTGCTAAGCGGTTTTAATTCTTGGTATACCAACAAGATTGATAATAAAAATATTCCCAGCATAAAAATGTCAGATGGTCCTAATGGGGTTAGAGGTGACTCAAATTCTGGTAAGACTTCAGCCTGTTTTCCATGCGCAATATCCTTGGGTTCCACATGGGATCTTGAGTTAATTAAAAATATTGGTGTTGCTTTGGGCGAAGAAGCGCAAGCAAAAGATGTAGATGTTTTGTTGGGTCCAACCATAAATATTCATAGGCATCCTTTAGGTGGGAGACACTTTGAAAGTTTTTCTGAAGATCCATTTTTAACTGGGAAAATTGCAACCAATTATGTTCAAGGCGTTCAATCTAAAAACGTCGCAGCATGTTTAAAGCATTTTGTTGGGAATGATACTGAATATGAACGTCATGCAATCAGCTCAAACATAGATGCGCAAACTCTAAGAGAGGTTTATTTGCTCCCATTTGAAATGGGCATCAAAGAAGGTAATGCAAAAGTCGTGATGAGTGCGTATAACAAATTAAATAATATATTTTGCAGTTCTCATCAAGAATTGCTGATTAATATTTTAAAAGAAGAATGGGGTTTTGATGGATATGTTGTCAGTGATTGGGGAGCTGCGCTGGAAACAATAGAAAATGCTAATGGTGGCTTAGACCTTGAAATGCCTGGGCCTAGTAATGTTTGGGGCAAAACGTTAATTGATGCCATTGAAGCTAAGAAAGTTTCAGAAGAATTGATTGACGATAAGGTGAAAAGAATTTTAACAGTTGCTGAATTCTCAAATCGCTTTCAAGAACCTGAAATCAAAGATGAAGAAGCCATTGATAGACCAGAACATAGATCGCTGTTAAGAAAAGCAGCGGCTGATGGGATGATTCTACTAAAAAATGAAGGCTTATTGCCTCTTAAAAAAGATATTAAAAAATTAGCAGTTATTGGTCCCAATGCTAAAGAAGCTCAAATTATTGGTGGTGGTAGTGCAAGCTTGAAACCACATTATCAAATTCATCCACTCGAAGCCATACAGAAAAGATTAGGGCATGAAACAGAAATTCTTTACTCAAAGGGCTGTCATACACACAAATACCTTCCGAAAATAAATGAAAAACTCATGAACAACAAGAACGGCTTCTTGGTTGAATATTTTAATGGAAATACATTTAATGAAAACTTAATCTCAGAAGAGCGACTTATAGGGAGCAAGTTTTGGGTTTTTGAAGGCTTTGCTAAGGATATAATCTCGAATGAAGATAGACCAAATATCTCTGTAAAATTTTCATGCGAATATTCACCAGATATCTCTGGTTTACATGAATTTGAAATCTTTGGCATTGGGCAATGCCGCTTACTAATTGATGATAATGAGTTGATTGATAATTGGACCAGCTCAGATCAAGGTGAGGCCTTTTTTACTTTTAGTTCTGCCTCAAGAAAAGGAGTTGCAGATTTTAAGAAAGGAGAAACCTATAGAATTGAGGTCCAGTATCACTTTGAAGGCAGTTTTCCAGCATTGTATATAGGTTGCCAAGCTCCTGACCAAGTAGATATTTTTCAAGAAGCAATTGAGACAGCGGCCAATGCAGATGAAGTGATATTGGTTGTTGGAACTAATTCAGATTGGGAAACAGAAGGAAATGATAGGGCTGATTTTAATTTACCCTCCAATCAAAATAAATTAATTGAAGCGATATTAGAGGCTAATCAAAATACAACTTTAATAATTAATACTGGTTCTCCGGTTCATATGCCTTGGGCAAATAAAGCTAAAGCCATAGTGCAAACATGGTTTGCTGGTCAAGAATTTGGAAATGCTTTGGTTGATATTTTATCTGGAGAAGTTAATCCATCTGGCAAGTTGCCAACAACCTTCCCGGCAAAAATAGAAGATACACCTGCATACAAAATCTATCCGGGAAATGATTTGCAAATGAACTATGATGAAAAGCGTTTGGTTGGCCATAGATGGTATGAAAAAAAATCAATCAAGCCATTGTTTAGTTTTGGTCATGGACTATCTTATACGAATTTTCAATATCAAAACCTAGAAGTTACAGTCAATGATGGTTTTTCAGTCTCATGTAAATTTGAAGTTCAAAACATTGGAGATATTTCTGGATTAGAAATAGCTCAATGTTACGTGAGCTTTGCAGAAGCTCAGCAAGATGAGCCCTGCAAAACTTTACAAGGTTTTGTAAAAGAGGAAATAGGAGCAAATCAAATTCAAAAGATGGAAATCATGCTTAATGCTAGAAATTTTTCCTATTGGTCAGTAGAAACAAATACTTGGCAAATAAGAAAAGGGTCATACAGAATTCATATTGGGTCCTCTTCAGAGAATATCTTTTTAGAAGCCAGTATTAATCTTGAGCAAGCGCTTGCAGTTCTTTGATTGTTAATTCAATTTGAGTAGCTTGAATGGAGCTGTTAGATTCAAAAATCGTTCTTGGTCCAATCAGCGGAAAAATTAAATCTGATTTATGCAATACGTATGCTAAAGCGATTTGAATGGGCTGCACATTCCTTTCCTCTGCTATATCAAAGCAAATCTGTCTTCTTTTTAAATTTTTTTCATAATGCCACACCCTCATTTCCTCATCGAGAGTGGGATTAGAGAAATGCTCATTAGAGATGACTTCTTTTTTCTTAATAAAAAATCCTCTAGCTTGAGAGGACCAGGGAAATAACATTACGTCCCCCTCAATTAGATAGTCTAAGTAACGATCATTTACGCCAACACAACCAGGCCATACAGGCTCAATCATCTCAGCTAAGCTAAAATTATTGCTGAGAATAGTAAAAGGCTCTTTAGAATTTTTAATTGCATAATCGCGTGCATCAGAAAACCTACCCATCTCCCAATTTGATGCGCCTATTAAATTAATTAATCCCTCATTCTTAATTTCTGCCAGCGCATCAATAAATTCGTCCACAGGAATGTCTGTGTTATCTCTATGCAAACAAAATATATCAAGTTTTGAAATCTGCAACCGCTCCAATGACTCTAGTACTTGAGGGCGAATATATTTAGGCTCGCATTCTGGTGTATGAGCAGCCTTTCCTAAAACTATGACATCCTCTTCAACTTTCCTGGTATTAATCCAGTCACCAAGATACTTGTCTCCCATGCCATGGTTGTAAATAAAAGCGGTGTCAAAAATTCTGCCTCCAGATCCATAAAAATGATCAAACATCGTATATGCATGCAGATCTGAAATTTGATTATCGCACCCCATTGCTAACCTTGAGCCCATCTTATTTAGTCCAGGTAGGTCAGTGCTTTTAAGTTGAGTTTCTTGAAATAAATATGCTTGGGATTGCAAAATTGGTGAATTATTTATCCGGCTCTTTGGGCAATTGATCTTCATTTCTTGTCGCCACATGTCTAACCAAAACATATTACTATGAGTTTCTGTATGAGAAATAAGATCTGATTCAATTCTCTGCTCCAAGATGCAACCAGAAGCATGCTCTATCTCTCTGGTAAATAAGCCCTCATTATCGATGCACTTAATCTCTTGGCTGCTAACACCTTGATTTAAAAGATGAATAGAGGAGTTGCCTTCATTGAACTGCCCACAATGCCATGGATCTGCAGCTGAAATAGAATATTGACCACTAGAGATAATAAGATTATTTGAAAAATTTTCATTAATGGCGCAACTTATTTTTGCTTCAATTGAATCACTGAAAACTATATGTGCATGTGACTGAAGATCAACGCCTGTCTTATCTATTTGACCTGTTGCAGATATGCTTTTTGGCTCTGCGAAAGATAGACCCTGCAAATGACCCGCTATTAATTTAGCCATTGTCAGCGGATAACATCCTACATCCAATATAGCTCCGCCGCCTAGATCGGGATTTCTTAATCTATGAACCTCTGGAACGTCTGCTTTAAAACCAAAAGAAGCTTCAATCAAAATTTTTTCTTTTGCATCAGGTAGAAAGCTTAAATTTTTTAAGATGTTCCTTGTTTGCGGATGGCTTCTATACATAAAAGCCTCCATCAAGAATACTTTTTTTGAATTAGCAAGATCTAATAACACCATGCTCTCATAAGAATTCATTGTAAGCGGCTTTTCGCAAAGAACATGCTTACCATTTTTAATTGCCTCTAACGCGTAAAAAAAATGTTCACTGTGAGGAGTTGCTATATAGATAGCATCTATTTCTTTGGAGGAGATAAAATCACTCAATCGATGATGCGCCTCCAGATGAAACTTGCTAGCAAAACTATCTGTTTTTTTAGGATTTCTTCCAAAGACACTGATTAATTTAGAATTTGTAGTCCCCTTAATTGAATAAGAAAATGCTGTAGCAATAGAACCAGGCCCAATGATCCCCCAATTAATTTGACGCATTACCTAGTTTTCTTGCCTCAATTTCATTAATAAGCTTTTCATGAAAGCTTTTATCTATGGGATAAAAGGAAACTAAAACAAAGCTAATAAAAATTCCTGTTAAAGGTATCCAGGTCATAATAAATTTTAATCCGGACAATGTTTCCGCTGACTGAACTTCATTGGGCTCAAAACCGATTTGGGTTAATGCCATCCCCAATAGAATTGCTGCAAAAGCTATCGCACCCTTTTGAGCAAAAGTCATGAAGCCATATAAAGAAGACTCTGTTCTAACTTTTGTTTTCCATTCTCCATATTCGATTGTATCTGGAAGCATTGACCAAAATAATACTCCCGTAGCGCCATTACCGATTCCTATGAACCCCAACACAAGCAGTAGCTCATTGAGAGAAGCAATCGGATAAAAATAAAAAATCAAGAATCCTACCAATAGCAATACCATTGCAGCCATCCAAGAATTTCTCTTCCCAATTTTTAGAGCTGCATATGCCCAAAAAGGTATTGCTAAAAGAGCCGCCCCACTGCTCACTCCTAGAACTAATCCTTGGTACTCATGAAGATCAAGAGAATACTTAACGTAATAAATTAAATTGTTATTAAACATAATAGAGGTCGAGCCCAGAATTAAAATAGATCCAAACACAATCCAAAATGGGTAATTCTGTGCAACTGATCTTGAGACCTTCGAAAAACTTGGGATCTGCGCTGAGCTAAAATTAAATTCTCTTTCTTTAACAAATCTGACGGTGATGCTTAAAACAAGAATAGCTGTCAGACCACAAACCATGCCAAGAAAGATAAAACCTATTGCTTCATCGCCGCCTCCAAACCACAAGACAATTGGGAAGCCTAGCGCTGAAACTGAAAGAGTGCCAAAAGACGCCCCTATCATTCTTGCAGTGGTAAGCTTAGTTCGCTCGTCACTGTCATCGGTAATCCTTGCGGTAAGAGAAGAATATGGAACGCTAACAATGGTAAAACATGTTCTATGAAGCAAATTAACTGTTAATAAAAAAATAAATAATGTTATGCCTTCAAAGGGAGGAACCCAAAAAAGTAATACAAAAGAGAGAGCTAATGGAATTGCACCATAAAAAATATAGGGTCGGTAGCTGCCCATTTTAGTCCTAGTTCTTTCTGCAAGATATCCCATAAATGGATCTGTGATTGCATCCCAGGCTATACCAAGAGCATATATCCATCCTGCTAGCAAAGGAGTTATTCCAACCACATCAGTATAAAAATAAAGAAGGTATAAACCGACTCCACTCCAATATAGGCAAATTGCATAATCCCCTATGCCGTATGCTGCTCTAACTTTATTTGATACTGTGCTTGAGATCATAAATATTCATTGACTATAACAGTCTTGTCTGCGGTTGGTAATATTTCAAGAGTGCATTAGTATAAAAATATAATCAAAGAAAAGTACTTGATAGTTTATGAATGCAAATGAGCAATATTCAGAAGGTTTTGCTGAAAATAACGGAGTAAAAATTTTTTACCGAGACTACGGTCCAATAGATGGAGATCCGATTCTCATGGTGCATGGTTTGGGGGCCCAACTAGTTCATTGGCCTCCTCATTTAATTCATTTCTTACAAGCCCATAATTTCCGACCCATTACTTATGATAATAGAGATGTTGGTTTATCCTCACGATTTAAAGGAACTCCATCTTTTGTATTGGATTATATTAAATACTTTTTGAGGCTGCCCATTAAAGCTGAATATACCATCGATGATATGGCTGATGATGGCATAAAACTTCTAGAGACATTGAATATACATCAAGCTCATATTTTAGGCACCTCAATGGGCGGGATGATTGCTCAGATTATCAGCGCTCAATATCCTCAGAAAGTTAAATCATTTACTTTGATTGCCTCAACTGCTTCAACGCCAAGTCCAATGAATGCTCCTTCTAAACCTGTAAGAGAGCTCATGATGGAAAGATCTAAAAATCCAAATGCATCTGAAGAGGAAGTGATTGAAAGAGAAATTAAAATTGTCTCCCTCATCGGTATGGAGGGTCGAGTTGTAGATACTCCAGAATTTAGAGAAGAAACTATTAAAAATTTAAGTCGCGCTCAAGATGGTTCTGGATATGCAAGACAATTATTGTCAATCTTAGCTTCAAAAGATAGGCTAAAAAAAATACAAAAGATTAAAGCTCCAACTTTAATTATTCATGGCAAACAAGATCCAATGATTCAGCTCAAGAATGCTTATAAAATGCACAAATTAATACCGCATAGCAAACTAAAAATCATTGATGAAATGAGGCACTTAATTGAGCCCGAAATTCTGATTCAGTTTGAAAAGGATCTGTTAGACCATTTGCAGCTTGCCTGTTGAGCTAACTTTGAATGTTTGCAAGCTCTTCTTTATCAATTAGCAACATTTCGCCAATCTGCATAAAGAGAGAATTTTCATATTGATCGACCTTTCCATCAGACAGAATTACATCCCAGATATTTGATAGGATTTCTATTTTCATTCTTTTGGTGCAATTACTATTAATAATGTTAATAAAGGGATTGAAGGATTCTTTGTGGCTTGTCCAATCTTTTAGCTCTTCAAATGCCTGAGTAAAATCACCGTTTGGATAAAGGTCTAAATAGAAATTTTTAATCTCATCAATTTCAATGTCGTCTATTTTTCCATCCATTCGAGCAATTTCAATCATCAAGCATAAAACAGCAGAAACATGAGGCGGCATGTCTTCAGCATTTCCTGAGATGTCAGCAAATAATTTTTTTTTGAAAATAGATAACATATATAAAGATAAGTAATTTAAAAAATAACTATACCAACATTTTTGTAAATTTAGCTATAGCCCGGGTCGTGAAATTATACTTAAAGACTTCGCATGAAGATTATAAATTTGCAGGAAGCGAGTCTCCTTTTAGAACCGTGCCCAAAATTTTAATATTTTTTATCTCATGAGTTTCAATTGTTAAAGGATTTCTATCTAAAATGGTGAAATTTGCATATTTACCTGCTTCTATTGATCCATACATTTTTTCTAGCCTTAACACATATGCTGCATTTATTGTTACAGCTCTCAATGCCTCGGTGCTTGTAATTCTTTGATCAGGCCCAGCAACTTTGCCTGCAAAGTTATCTCTATTCACGGCAGCGTGCATTAACATCAACGGGGATGCTGGCGCCATTGGCATATCAGAATGAAGCGCTAATTTAATTCCCTCTTGTATTAAATCACCCAATCTAACCATTTCTTGAGACCGCTCAAAACCAACCCCTTTTCTGCTATATAAATCTGAAAGAGCTGTAACATAATACGGATTTGCACTTACTACTACGCCTAATTCTTTTATTCTTTTGAGTTGATCTTTTGCCGAATATCCAAAATGAACAACTGTAGTTCGATGATCTAATCTCGGATTGTCATCAAGATTCTTTTCAAGGGTCGTCAGAAGCCTATCTAAAGCTGCATCACCATTCTGATGGATATGAATTTGATACCCATCATCCCAGAAGACTTTGAAAAGACTTTCAAAGTCTTCTAGATTCATAAGCCATGAACCCTGATGCTTATCTATATAGCCATCTCGCATAACCATATTTTGAGAGTACATAGCTCCATCAGTAAATAGCTTGATATGCTTAGGTAAATAATTTAACTTTCCAGCGCCCCAGGTTGTTTGCTCAGTTGCAGCATCCAAAACTCCATTTAATTCAAACTGCTCAGATAAATTTAATGCACTTGGAAAAAAATATGATTCGAAAGGTGCGTCTACATTTCCAAAGATAAGATTCTTTGCTGCTTGAAGATCCCTGTTATACATTGAACCTGGATTTCCGATGACTGTAATACCATTACGCTGCAAATACTCTTGCGTCTTCTGAAGGCCTTGAATTAATTTTGTAGGTGCTGCTAATACCTGCATCAATTTGGGCAGCACAATTATTGCCCCTCTCTCGGAGAAGTGTCCATCGTCAAAGTTAGCTAATTGTTCGTCCTCTCCAAGGTTGCTATATACATTTTTGTTTATTCCTAACAACTCCATTGCTGGGGTATTTAAAATAAATTCATGGAAAGATCTATGAATAATAATAATTGGTCGAGTTGAAGAAATATTATCTAGATCAGACTTGGTTAATCTTCCGTGGAAATAGTGATGAAAGCCCCAAGAAATCAATGGTTCATTTGAGGGATGATTTTTTTCGATTTCAGATAGATTTGATAAATAACTTAGTCTATCTCTAACGCCCTTAGAAGTTTTTGAGGGCAAATACCAATCCTCTATTGCTAAAATCTCAGAATTCATTGTTACAGCAGCTAAAAATGGATGAATGTGATGTTCAATAAAGCCTGGAACTATAGTTGCTTTGTTATACGTAGAGATCAAAGTTGCGTTTGGATAAATGGAAATGAGTTCTTCTTGCGAGCCAACATTTAAAATTTTAGATCCTTGAGTAGCAATCGCCTCAGCCAAATCATTATTCAGATTGAGGGTAAGAATATCTTTCGCAATAAATATTTTAATTTCTTCACTTTCATCTGCGCCAGTTTGCATGGAGGCAAAAATAAAAGCCGTGAGGAGAAAAAACTTCAATAAAACTTTTGTGAAAACTATCTTTATCAAGCTACTAATCCCAGATACGCATTAGTCCTTCTTGAGCCGTTGATGCAATTAATTTTCCTGATTTTGTATAAATTGAGCCTCGAGAAAATCCTCGAGCATTTTGAGATATGGGACTATGCATATGATGCAAAATCCAATTATTAAAATTCACTTTTCCGTGAAACCACATAACATGATCCAAGCTTGCGCTCTGAAATTTTTTAGACATAAAATTCACCTCATGAGGGTTTACAGCTGCTCCAAGAAGCCCCATATCTGAAACATAGAGCAGCAATGCTTGATGAATCCTTTCATCAGCTGGCAGTTTTCCAGTTGGTTTCATCCATGTACTTCTATAAGGGGGCAGCTTTTCTGCCTTCAATAAATCAACTGGTTCAACCTGCCTTGTTTCAATCTCCCTCTCTCTAAGCCACATTGGTAAATAATCTTTAGGTATTTTTGATTGCAGATCTTTTCGAAGCTCAAGATCACTTTTTAATTTCTCTGGTCCTTGAATTTTTGGCATTTTAATTTGATGATTGAGTCCCTTTTCTCTTTTCTGGAATGAAATAGAGCAGCTAAAAATTGCTTCTCCATTTTGGATTGCATTGACTCTTCTTGTAGTGAAACTCTTACCATCACGAATGCGGTCTACTTCAAATATAATATTCTGTTTAAAATCCCCTGGTCTAAGAAAATAAGAATGAAAAGAATGAACCATTCTTCCCTTTTCTACTGTTTGATAACCCGCTATTAGACATTGCGCCATAATTTGACCGCCAAAAATCCTTTGAAAACCAACACTTTGACCTGTCCAAGAATATAAATCCCTATCTATCCTAGTTAAGTTAAATAAATCAAGGGTGTTTTTTAGCGCTTTGCTCATAAATGATATTGGTGCATTAATAAAAATTTATCTTACATTGATTCAATTAAAACTAGAACTTTATCCTCTCAAAAGTTAGCATAGTCATCCATTAAACAAAAAAGTATCTCAAATGATAGATTCTGAAAGAATAAACCTGCCCGAAAGACCTGATCAAACATTCAGTGTGAAAAAAACCTTTGGGATTGACTCTGATCTTGAGGTGAAAGGATTTAAAGATAAAACGCAATGGGTTCCTGAAATAGATGAAACTTATATCTTTGATCAAGCTACTACCTTGGCAATCTTGGCTGGGTTTGAGCATGATCGCAGAGTCATGATTCAGGGATATCATGGAACCGGTAAATCTACACATATTGAGCAAGTTGCTGCAAGGCTAAATTGGCCATGCGTAAGAATCAATCTTGATAGCCACATAAGTAGAATTGATTTACTGGGCAAAGATGCAATTGTTTTAAAAGATGAAAAGCAAATTACTGAATTTAAAGAAGGCATTCTGCCTTGGTCAATTCAAAACCCTGTTGCGATTGTTTTTGATGAGTATGATGCGGGCAGGCCTGATGTTATGTTTGTTATTCAGAGGATATTAGAGGTGGATGGAAAATTAACCTTACTCGATCAAAATCAAGTTATCACTCCGCATAATAGCTTTAGACTATTTGCTACTACAAACACTGTTGGCATGGGCGATGTAACGGGTCTATATCATGGAACTCAACAAATCAATCAGGGTCAGATGGATCGATGGCATATACTTTCAACACTTAATTATTTGGAACGCTCTCATGAACTAAATGTTGTAACAGGTAAAGTTCCCCAATTAAAATCTGCTAAAGATAAAGCACTAATTAAAAGCATGATCCAGCTTGCAGACTTAACTAGGCAGGGTTTTATCAATGAAGATATTTCAACGCTAATGTCGCCAAGAACAGTAATAACATGGGCGCAAAACTATGTTATTTTTGATGATATCAAGCACTCATTCAGATTAACATTTCTTAATAAATGTGATGAAGCAGAGAGACCAATTGTGGCAGAATATTTTCAAAGGTGTTTTGGTGAGGATCTTACAGAAAGTCACAATCCTGAATCTTAGTTAATGAGTTGGGTTAAGAATCGGGAAGAATTTAAGCAAGCTGCTCTCTCAACTGCAAGGGCGGTATCTAAAAATCCAAATTTAGAAAGTACATCGCAGACTTCTAGTCGCCCACCATCTTCGTCACAAATTTCCTTACATTATCCCCCACGATCATCTGGACAAATTGATGCATGGAGGGGTGAAGGAGATTTTCAAGCATTTTGGCACAGTTTTCATAAAGAGCACGCATCTTTAAAAATGCCAAAGATTGCCAGAGATTTCTTTTCTGAGCTTGAGCTTTGTAGAGTAGAGATGGTAGGAGGAGAAAAATTTCCAGGTGCCAAAATTAATCTAAATGCATATCTCAACGCTCAGGCAAAAAAGGGAATTGATAATAAGGTGCCTCCTTTTAATCCATTAGCGGCAAATCTGTGGTTAAAACAACTCAATGGTGAGAGCTTACCAGAGGATAGCAAGAATGCTGTCAATGCTTTTCTCTCATCTATTTCTATTAACATTGATAATTTAGGCAAACAATTAATTCAAGCTCAGAACTCTCAAGAAGATTTCCAGTCTATCGCTCTGGATTTAATGAAAGATTTAGACTTGATGCACGAGCCAGAAACAAAAGGTGAAGAGGAATCCTCTGATGAAGAAACAGCATCAGAAAATTCTCAAGACTCAAATGAGCAACAACAAGATTCTGAGGAGGATATACAGGAGCAAACAATTGAATCTAGGGCTGAAGGCGAAGCTAATGAAGAAGGTGGAATGTTGGAAGAAGCTCAAGCTCCAATTGATTCAATGTCCATTGATGAGGAGATTGACTTAACTAGAAATTATAATGAAGGCTTGGATCAAACTTCCTATGAAGATTATAAGATTTTTACCTCTCAATTTGATGAGGTTATCAATGCAATTGAATTAGCAACTCCCGAGGAATCTCAAAGATTGAGGTTGCAACTCGATCAACTCATTGCCCCTCATCAAACAACGATTGGAAAATTGGCAAATAGATTGCAAAGATTGCTTCAAGCTCAACAAAACCGTAGCTGGGATTATAATCTTGAAGAAGGTTTGCTAGATACTGCTCAATTGCATAGAGTTATTACTCGGCCGGGAGATCCCTTAAGCTTTAAGCAAGAAAGTGAAAGTAAATTCAAGGACACTGTTGTTTCATTATTAATAGATAGTTCAGGCTCAATGCGTGGTCGATCCATGACTTTAGCAGCAATTTGTGGAGACATTATTGGAAGCACTCTTGAGAGATGCTATGTAAAAACAGAATTATTAGGATTTACAACTAAACATTGGAAAGGTGGTGACTCAAGAAAAGCTTGGGTAAACCAAGGCAGCCCTATAAATCCAGGGCGTTTAAATGATTTACGCCACATTATCTTTAAGTCAGCAGATGACAATTTTAGAAAGGCCAGGAAAAGTTTTGGGATAATGTTGCGAGAAGGATTATTAAAAGAAAATGTAGATGGGGAAGCTTTGGCTTGGGCGCATCAAAGGCTAAGTAAGCGCAATGAAGAGAGAAAAATATTAATAGTAATTTCAGATGGGGCCCCAGTAGACGACAGTACCCTATCAACAAATCATAGTAATTTTTTAGACAATCACTTACGTCAAATTATTAATACAATTGAAACTCAAAGCAATGTAGAGCTTCTTGCAATTGGCATTGGGCACGATGTAACTAAATATTATGAGAAATCAATCACGATCAATAGAGCTGAAGAACTGGCTGAAGCATTGCTTGATAAGCTAACCGAACTTTTCAATGACTAAAAAAAGGAATATAATTAATAATGTTTACAGTGTAAACATATGGATATTACCGAGGTAAAAAAATGAAAATTACAAAGACTGATGGGCCGCCAAAAGATATTCTCCATTTTGATAATGAGCTAAATCTGACACCTGGACAAGTTGAGGATGTTGCTGAGATATTTAATACGCCATTAACTGGAGCATATAACTGGGATTACACAGTTGCTGACAACAGAATTAAAAAACTATATGAACTTGGTAAAGAGTTAAATTGGAATGGTTCAATTGATTTAAACTGGGACTATACTCATCCAGCAGATGAAAGACTTGTGCAAGCAGATGAAGAATTGCCGCATGAAACTCTAGAAGCGTATGAAAATTTGACCGAAGAAGAGAAGATTGAGTTTGATCGTCATGATGCTGCTGAATTATTAAGTCAATTTCTTCATGGTGAGCAAGGCGCCCTTCTTGTTGCATCTCAACTAACCTCATGTGCCCCTACTTACAACGCTAAGTTATATGCTGCATCTCAAACATTTGATGAAGCCAGGCATGTTGAGGTATTCAATAGATATCTTCAAGAAAAAATAGGTATGCACTACCCTATTAATAAAAATCTAAAGTTACTGTTGGATAAAATTCTTACTGATGAAAGATGGGACCTTAAGTTCATTGGTATGCAGATTATCATAGAGGGTCTAGCTCTTGCAGCCTTTCAAATGTTAAAAGGGTTATCAAAAGATCCTCTGTTAACTCAACTTCTTCACTATGTAATTCGTGATGAGGCAAGACATGTAACCTTTGGAATTAATTACCTAGAAGATTTTATAAAGACTTTAAGCCCAGAAGAAATTGAAGATAGAGCAGAATTTGCATACGAAGCATGCGTAATTTCAAGAGAAAGACTCATCAACACAATAGCAATGCAAAAATACCTAAAAATGACTGAAGATGAAGCTAGAGAATTTGCCTTATCAACTTCAGCTAATACCACCTTCAGAAATTTCTTGTTTTCAAGAATTATGCCCAACCTTTCACGAATAGGTCTATTAACAGATAAGGTAAGGCCAAAATTTGAAGCATTGGGATTGCTTGAGTATGAGAATGCTCCAGATGATTTTGAATGTGACTGGGATGAACTTGAAAAACCTTTAGAAAAATTTGGTGAAATTCCTCAAGCTATTTAATCAAACTATTGTTGGGTTACTTTTTTTTAGTAGCTCTCTATATTCTGCTGTTCAGATTATTCAACCATCTGAAAATGCCTATGAAGAAATTCAAGAGGCATTTATATTAGCTGAACCTGGCGATGTCATCAGGCTCACATCAGGCACATATAATCTTCAAGACTCTCTATCGCTAGATGTTGAGGGGGTTCAGGTTGAGGGAGAAGGAATGGATCAAACTGTTCTCAACTTTGCCGACCAACAAAGTGGTGCTCAAGGACTAAGCGTTACTTCAGATAACGTAACCCTACAAGATTTCTCCATTCAAAATGCCAAAGGCGATGCAATCAAAGTGAAAGGCGTTACCAACATTAAATTCTTAAGGGTGAAAACTGAATGGACAAATGGACCTAGCCCAGAAAATGGAGCCTATGGTCTATATCCGGTGGAATCAACGAATGTATTAATAGATGGTTGCGTGGCAATAGGTGCATCGGATGCAGGAATCTATGTCGGGCAATCCAAAAATATCATTGTTCGTAACAGCAGGGCAGAATTTAATGTGGCTGGAATTGAGATTGAAAATTCTTACTACGCAGATGTCTTTAATAATGTTGCTACCAATAATACCGGTGGAATATTGGTTTTCGATTTGCCAGGCTTGCCTCAGCAAGGCGGGCATCATGTAAGAGTATTTAACAATCGCTCTATTGGAAATAACACTGATAACTTCGCTCCAGAGGGAAACATCGTAGGTGAGGTGCCAAGGGGCACAGGAATTATTATTCAAGCAAATTCAGATGTAGAAATTTTTAATAATGAAATTGGTGATAATGATACGGTTAATATTGCAGTTGTAACATATGGCAATGAAACAGAGGATGAAGCCTACTACCCTCACCCAAAATCTATTCAGATTCATGGCAATAAGTTTGGTCCAACTGGTTACAACCCTGATACAAGCAAAGGAGAGTTAGCAAAAATACTTTTCGAACTTTCTGAAGGCAATATGCCTGATATTTTCTGGGATGGCTTGCTGCCCATATCACAACTGATTTTTGGACAGCCCGAAGATGAAAAAATGATCATTAGCAACAACGGAGATGCTACCCTCCTAGCAATCAAGCCTATTGGCTATATGGTCCCTTTTTTGGATCCTGCAATAATGGATATTAATGAATTTCATGGAGAAATTTCGCCACTTGCAAAAGTAGAGTTTGATGAAACTTTTTAAACAATCTTTATTGCTGATTATTTCCTTGGTTTTTTTTGCATCCCAAGCACATGCAGTAAATACTTTGAATCTGATCAATTTTTCTAAAGCACCCAAATTTTTATCTGAATTTGGCTTTTTTAAGGATATGCAAAACCAAATCCCATCTGCGGATGTGCACCCTTACTCTCTTGTTAATCCTTTGTTCTCTGATCAAACAGATAAACTTCGATTTGTATATGTTCCTGAAGGGGAAAAATTGGGCTATGTAAAAGATAAGGTTTTTATTTTTCCAGTAGGATCTACTTTAATTAAAACCTTTGCTTACTTAAATATGAATGGTTCAATGGAGCAACAGCTGCTTGAAACGAGACTATTGATTAATACCAACGAAGGCTGGAAAGCAATTAGCTATGTGTGGAATGAAGATCAAACAGATGCAAAGAGAGCCATAGCAGGCGCCACTATCCCAACTACCTTTATAGACTCAACAGGTAAAATAGTAGATGTTCGATATCGAGCTCCTAATCAAAATCAATGCAAGGAATGTCATCAAATCAATAAAGTGATGACTCCTATTGGCCCAAAGGCACGAAACATGAATAAAGCTATAAACTATGAATCAGGGGAAATGAATCAATTGCTTTATTGGGCAGCATTAGGGTGGATTGATGAGAAGCTTGGTTCAAAACCCATAGAGAGTTACAAAGATGTCAATGCATCTCTGAACGATCGTGCGAGAGCATATCTCGATATTAATTGTGGTCACTGCCATATCCCTGGAGGCTCTGCTGATACTACTGGATTATATTTAAATTTAATTGAAAAAAATCAAGAGCAGCTAGGAATATATAAAAAACCAGTTGCTACAGGTCGCGCAAGTGGTAATTTAAAATATTCTATTGTGCCTGGTCATTCTAATGAATCCATAATGCTTTTTAGAATGGAGTCACTTGATCCAGGCATTATGATGCCAGAATCAGGTCGTGCTCTAGCGGATGAGGCCGGAATTAATCTAATTAAAGAGTGGATTGATAAGCTCTAGTCTTTAAATTTGTATCTGAGCCCATAAGTAATTCATAATAACTTTTTTATACTGGAGATATTACATGTCTAAACACTCTGCATTGAATACCTTTGGAAGGTCTGGAAATCCTGCGTTCACCAGAAATTTTGAAAATGCTCAAACTTTTTCTCAAACTGAGCGCATGACACTTGATGGAGCTGTAAACAAAACAGCTATCTTGCTGGCATTATGTTTTGCTGGAGCCTTTGCGGGTTGGAATGTGCCAGCATTAGCAATGCCAGGCTTAATAATTGGAACTATTCTTGCTTTTGTAACTATTTTTAGAAGTCCAGCTAAAGCAGGTTCTACTGCTCCATTTTATGCGGCGTTTGAAGGTATGGCCCTTGGCGGTATTACGGTCTTTGCAGAAATGCAATACCCTGGAATTGGTATTCAGGCCATTGGTCTGACATTTGGAATTCTTGCTTCTTTATTATTTTGCTATAAAAGTGGAATCATTAAGCCTACGGAAAATTTTAGATTAATGGTTTTTTCTGCAACCATGGGAATTGCACTTTTGTATCTAGTCAGCTTCATTATGTCCTTCTTTGGCTCTGGAATTGGTTTCATCCACTCCAATGGATTATTTGGAATAGGCTTCTCTGTATTTGTTGTTGGTATAGCGGCGCTAAATCTTGTTCTAGATTTTGATTTTATAGAAGAAGGGGCTGATAAAGGCCTTCCAAAATATATGGAATGGTATGGGGCATTCTCTCTAATGGTTACGCTGGTTTGGCTGTATATAGAGATATTGCGATTGCTGATGAAGCTTAGAAGTAGATAAAATGAATGCTATATTCTTTGGTATTCTTACTATTTTGTCGCTTTTTGTTTTTATGAACCTGGGTAAAATTAAAGCATCAAAAAAGCAAATGGATCGAGATGATCGCATTAATTGGGGCGGCAAACGAAGGCCAAATGTTCAGCAAAATAGAGACGGGTCAAAAATTATTGAAGGCAGTGCTGAGGAAATTGATGATGGCTCTCAGAAGTAAATTTTTTTTTGCCATTGCGCTAGCCACACTAAGCAATTTTTCTCTTTCACAGATTGACCAATCTAAGGGCTCATTTGAAGATAAATTTAGGCAGCTTGATGAGGTATTCCCCTCTCCTAATCTGAATAGGCCAGCAACAGGTGAGCCTGGTCCGAGTTACTGGCAGCAAAGGGCTGACTATAAAATAAAAATTAAACTTGATGAATTATCTAGAAGCGTTCAAGGCTCAGAGGTCATCACTTACACAAATAATTCTCCTCTAAAGCTAAATTATGTTTGGCTGCAGCTAGACCAAAATATTTTTGATCAGGACTCAATTAATAATCTCACTCGTCCATGGTGGGGAGGAAATAAAAGCGTAGATTTCTCCACACTGAGAAGACAAAATTTTATGGACACTTTCGATGGAGGCTTTCAAGAGCTGTCTATCAAAATCAATGGTAAAGATGCCCAGGTAAATTTAGTTGGTACACATGTTCGCATCAATCTTAATGCTCCATTAAATACAGGCGAATCAATCGATCTAGAAATTGAATGGGCATATGCTTTGGTAGAAGAGAATGCAGTCAGAGCTAGAAATGGATATGAGTCATTTGAAGATGGTAATGATATCTTCTTGTTGGCTCAATGGTATCCAAGAATAACTGTATTTAGTGACTATGAGGGTTGGCACAACAAAGAGTTTATAGGCAATGGTGAGTTCACTTTAGAATTTGGAGATTTTGAGGTTGATATTACTGTTCCAGCTGATCATATAGTTGCTGCAACTGGCACGCTACAAAATCAAGATGATGTCCTGAATAGCATTCAAAAAAGAAGGATGAAAAAAGCTGAAAAATCTTCGAAGCCTATTTTCATTGTTACTCCTGATGAAGCCTATGATAATGAACTAGAAAAAAGCTCAGAATATAAGACTTGGTCATTTAAGGCAGAGAATGTTCGAGATTTTGCTTGGGCAAGTTCTAGAAAATTTATTTGGGATGCTGCTGGTTATAAACAAAACTCAAATGAAAACCCTCTGGTTATGGCCATGTCATTTTATCCAAATGAAGGTGAGCCTTTATGGTCAAAATATTCAACTGAAGCAGTAATGCACACAATGGAAGTCTATTCAAAATATTCATTTGATTACCCCTATCCAACCGCTCAAAGTGTGAACGGTCCAGTTGGCGGAATGGAATACCCAATGATCACCTTTAATGGCCCTAGAACTGAATTAGAGGATGATGGGTCAAGAACATACTCAAGAAGTGAAAAAGAATTTCTAATCGGGGTAGTGATTCATGAGATTGGTCATATCTATTTTCCCATGATCGTTAATTCAGATGAAAGACAGTGGACTTGGATGGATGAGGGCCTCAATACATTTTTACAGTATCTAGCAGAACAAGAATGGGATATTAACTATCGCTCTGATCGAGGCGAGCCAAGATGGATCACAGACTATATGTCTAGCAGCTATCAAGTTCCTATGATGACTAACTCAGAATCATTATTACAATTTGGAAATAATGCCTACGCAAAACCTGCAACGGCTCTGGTTGTTCTGCGTGAAACAATCCTAGGAAGAGAATTATTTGATCAAGCTTTCAGGGAATATTCCCAGCGCTGGAAATTTAAAAGGCCAACTCCTTATGACTTCTTTAGAACAATGGAAGAAGCTTCCGGAGTAGATTTAGACTGGTTCTGGAGAGGCTGGTTTTACAGCACAGATCATGTTGATATTGCTTTAGAAAATATCCATATTGCTTCGTTAGATACACTCAATCCTCAGATTGATTTAGCGAAAGATAGAGTAGATTTTGAAAAAGAACCGCAAATTCTTCATGACAATAGAAATGAGCAATCCGGAATTAAAACAAGGGTCGAAGCAAGGCCGGAGCTTCTTGATATTTATGATGAATATGATGAATTTACTCCTTCAGATAGAGAGATGAGAGATTATGAGGAAATTCTTGATGATCTGTATGATAAAAATGATAGTGACCCTGAGTGGAAAAAGAAAGCATTGGTTGAAGCTCTTGCAAAAGAGGAGGATTATTATATTTTTGAATTCACTAATAAAGGTGGATTAATTATGCCAATTCCTCTCGAACTTACATATGAAAATGGTGACAAGGAATTTATAAGAATTCCTGTTGAAATTTGGAGAAAAAATCCAAATAGAACACTCTGGCTAAAACGCTCTAAGCTTAAAATCACTCAAGCAGTCATAGATCCTTACTGGGAAATTGGCGATACAGAAATTGAGAATAATTATTATCCTTCCCGATTAATTCCTGCAAGATTAAAGCCAAGAGCATCTCGAAGCAACCCCAAAAATCTAATGCAAGATTTACTAAGAAGGAATCAAAAGCTCACATCACATAAATAAATTCATATGAAAATAAAAACAATTCTTACAAATGACGAACTGAAGGATATTTTAAATCTCCTAAAAAAAGTTAGCTTTGAAAGCGGAAAAAAAACAGCAGCCGGCTTAACTAAAAATTTAAAGAATAATCTAGAGGCATGCGTTAATGACGAGAATTACCTAAAGTTATCAAAAATTCTAAAAAGTAAAATAATAAAAAATAAATGGTTAAGAACAAGGTATCTTCCAAAAAAGATGAACCATGCAATCTTAAATAAGTTTCTTCCAGGAGATAGTTATGGAAAGCATTTTGATGCGTCTCACATGAATGAATCTCTTGAGATCAATAGAAATGACTTTAGTTTTACATTAATGCTTTCACAGGCTGCTGATTATGAAGGGGGGGAATTAGAAATTCAACAAGACAATATTACTCATAAAGTCAAATTGGATGCTGGAGATATGGTAATTTATCCCAGTATTTATATACACAAGGTGCTACCTGTAACAAAAGGTGAAAGAATAGCCTTCATTGGCTGGATTGGATCTCATATAAAGGATCGCTACAGTCATGAAACTTTAAATGCATATGAGGATATGCACATTGCTCTATCAAAATATGATCTTTCTGAGGAGGACCATCTTTTATTAGGATATGTTAAAAATAGATTGCGACATATTCTCTCGGATTAGTAGATAGTGATTGCTGCAATTGATTTTGGTATATCTAACACTGATATTGCTATTTCGGATAAAGATAAGATTTCATTTTATAGTTCCTCATCTAATTTTGCGGAAATTAATGGCGACACTGTTAAGGATATATTTAAAAAGCATGATATTGATATCTCTTCTATAAAAACCATTGGTGTTACTGGAGGCAAATCATCAGATCTGGATGATTGCCTAGAAGGTATAACAATTGTAAAAATTAATGAGATTGAAGCAATTGGTTTGGGTGCAAAAAAAATATATGGCATTGATGATGATTCCACTCTGGTAGTTAGTGCTGGGACAGGTACAGCTTGCGTGCATGTTCAAGGCAATAATTTTAATCATTTAGGCGGCATTGCAGTTGGTGGTGGCATGCTTGAAGGGCTTGGCTCCTTATTATTTAAAAACTCACATGGGCTTGAGATTAATGAATTCGCTCAAAAGGGCTCTAGAGCTAAATTAGATTTATTGATAGGAGATGTAGTAAATAAAATAGGTAACCTGTCCCCAGAGATTACTGCTGTTAATTTTGGTCAAGCAAGAAACTCATCAGCAGATACGATAGAAAATACTTCAGCAGCATTGTGTAATATGATTGGAGAAGTTATTGGAACGGTGGCCTACTTGAATGCGTTTTTGATTGGATCTGATAAAGCATGTTTCATAGGAAGAACCTCTTATCTTACAGAAATTATTAGCGGTATCAATCAAAGACTGGAGCTGGCTGGGATAAAAGGAAAATATAATGACAACCGAGAATATGGTAACGTCATCGGAGTACTAGAATGCATAAAGAATCATCCATAAAGGTATCAAACCTATAGCAGTTCCAAAATCTTAGAAACACAGTAATTTAAATCTTTGGTATTACTAACCACTGAATGAGAATATTTTTTATACAATTCTTGTCTTTCTTCAAATGCATCCTCAATAGACTGATTTGGAGCTTTTGCAAAACCTCTATCCAGAAAACTTGGTACCCTCTCTAGAATTTGAATAAAGGGAACATCCAAAAAAATCACTTTTGAGTTTTGCTGAATATGTTTCATGGCTTCATCGCTATAAACTGCACTTCCACCTGTTGATAAAATAGTTTCATTAAATCGAATGCCCTTAAGAACTGTATTCTCAATTTCCCTAAGCTTAAGGTAGCCTTCATCATCAAGAATATTTTGTAAACTTTTCCCATGCTGCTTTTCAATTAGGGCATCGCTATCAATCAATCTGAAGCCAAGCATCCTTGCCAGCTCTTTCCCTGCAGAGGACTTGCCGGCTCCAGCCATTCCGATAAGTGAAATTGAATTTTTCATTTTTTGTGCTGTACTATAAACCTTTCTGGGTTATATTTTATAAAAATATCATACAAAGTCTCATTTCAATGAAAAGTAAATTGTTACTTCTATGTCTCTTGACTCCATCTCTTTATGCAGGAACAAAACTTATAGTGCTTGGCTCTGGAACACCTAACCCTGATCCAAATAGAGCTGGTTCAGCATATGCATTGGTCGTTAATGAGACTCCTTATTTAGTTGATTTTGGGCCAGGGGTTATTCGCAGAGCTGCATCTCTGTCTCCTCCTTGGGGGGGAGAAATTGAAGCTATGACAGTTAAAAATTTTGAGCATGCCTTTTTAACTCATATTCATTCTGATCATTCTGCGGGTTTGGCTGATCTTTTGCTGACTCCATGGGTCATGGGAAGAGAAGCAAAATTAAACTTGTTTGGTCCAATTGGATTAGAGCAAATGGCTTCCTCGACTCTGAAAGCCTTTGAAGATGATATAAGTTATAGAATAAATGGAACGCAACCATCTAATAAAACAGGTTATAAATTTAATTTCCATCTCCTGGATGAGGGATTAATTTACAAGGATGAGAATATTATGGTCGAAGCCTTTAAAGTTCCGCATGGAGGTTTTGATGATGCGTATGGATTTAGATTTACCTCTGAAGATAAAGTCATAGTATTCTCAGGAGATACTGGTCCATCTAAAACATTAGAAAAATTTGCTAGTGGCGCCGATATATTGGTTCATGAAGTTTACTCTAATGCTGGATTCTTAGAAAAAACACAGGATTGGCAAAAATATCACCAAGAACATCATACTTCTACCTTCGAAGTTGGCGAAATAGCCTCAAGAGCAAAACCAAAACTACTAATTCTGTCTCACATACTCTTTTGGGGCTCTACAAAAGATGAGATCCTTCAAGAGACAAGATCAGCATATGATGGTGATATAAAGATAGCTGAAGATTTAATGATTATTGAGTAATGGTGGAGCTACGCGGGATCGAACCGCGGACCCCCTGCTTGCAAAGCAGGTGCTCTCCCAGCTGAGCTATAGCCCCACACGAGGGAACAATTGTACA